>Ga0255097_1000058_pt1 | contig 84822 bp, 83 predicted proteins | sample Colum_Atlam_RepB_2_FD_188436 | JGI IMG/M metagenome (GOLD analysis project Ga0255097, IMG submission 188436) | Freshwater microbial communities from Columbia River, Oregon, United States - Colum_Atlam_RepB_8d | ecosystem: Environmental > Aquatic > Freshwater > River | place: USA: Oregon...
TAACGAAGAGACGTTTGTGTTGATTGTTGTCATGCTTTTTCTCCTGAGCTGATTTTAAATGTTACTGATTTTCTGAATCCGTTTTTCGTCCATGCATTAATGGTATTCATCAAGTGCAAGGCTAGTGCAACTTTCTAGCGTCAGTTATGTGCAGCACTTGCAAGAATAATCGACAGTTACGTGCACGATCTTTAACCTGCAACGGTTTAAAAATCTTTTAAAGAACTGTGGCGCATGTGACGATCTTTTTATCTGTGTAACCAAGGACATCAGCATTAAGGAGACATCCATGCGCAATGTGTTTAATCAGGCCATTAAAACCTATGGTCGGGTCAGTTATGACTCTGCAGCCGAGTACGCCACGGCCAATGACCTGCTGAATCTCTTATTTGTCGGGTTGACGGATTCGCTCATCGACGCACAACGTTTTCTCAACGAAAAACGCTACTTCGACAAAGCGCAGTCGGTCTCAAAAGCGCAAAAAATATTGGGCGTGTTGCGTGATACCCTGGATTTTGACATCGGTGGCGATCTTGCCGACAATCTTTACGCGCTGTATACCTATGCACTCAAGCGCCTTGCCCATGCACACGCGACCAATGACGTGAATGCGTTTCGCGAAGTGCATGCCTTACTGAGTGAACTGGGCGTGGCGTGGCAGCAGGCCTCACGCTCTCTGCGCTGAGGGCGAGGGCAGCCGGGAGTATCATTCCGGTTGCCGCGGCGGAGTTTTATCCGCCAGCCAGTACGCCCATGCCATCACAACGGCCACAGCAACATACATGTCTTCGGGAATCTGCTCGTTGACCTGAAGCCTCCCTAATACCTCCGACAGATGTTCATCTTTAATTGCCGGTATGCCCAGTTCCTCTGCCGCGCGCGCCATCAAAAGTGCCAGGTCGCCCTCGGCATGGGCAACCACACGTGGCGCTGCATGACTGCCGTATTCAAGTGCAACGGCCCGTGGTGACAGTTTTTTATCGCTCATGTGTAACAATCCAATTGGCTGCCTTGATGACGGGCTTGCCCGTCGCCGGTGGGTGTGGCGATCGGCCGCTGCCCCAGAATGATCTGGCAATGCGCCAGGCTGATATCCCAGGGGGATAACTGGCGCGCCAGTGTGACCACTTCGCGCTGCATCAGTCTGACCAGCGGCTCAGACTGACTCCAGATCACCACATGTAAGCTCGCCTGTTGTGTTAACTGCGCACTGACCTCAATCATCTCCTTGCCCTGTACGGGGATATTCAGATCAAAGCGCCATGGCGGATCGGTGTCGACCGCTTGGCGCTGCTGATCCTGATGAATAATGACCTCAGCAGGTGGGCTGTCGTTAAACAGCACCGGAAAACGATACAAAACTTCTTGGCTGTCCTGTTTTAAAACACCCTGTAGCTGGGCGGAGTCCAGGTAGTCGATGGCATCGGCGAGATCGTCGGCTTCAATGTTGAATTGGCGAAGCTGGGTGTCTTCAATGCGTTTTTTTATCTGCTCGAGCGTGATCTTGAGGGTGACCAGGCTGGCCGCGCTGCCTGCACCAAGCACGCCGCTGCTGTGCAGGGCGGACTTGATGCTGGCGGCGCTAAGGTGTTGGCGGCTTTGCCAAAGTGCGTCGGTGTCAGCAAGCTGCTCCTGCGTGTCAGCGGACTGCGTGATCAGTTGTCGCAGTGCCTGCGGCTGCGTAAATGCCGATAACGCACTCAGCGGTGCTTGCATCAGGTACAAATAAGCGGCGCGCGGGGGCAGCGCATTGGTTGGCGGCGGCGCGGGCATGGTGGCTGCGAAAGATGTCGTGCTGCTGTCTTTTGTGGATGCGGCTGCGGATGCGGCTGCGTTGGCCAGGGGTTTGAGTATAAAACCGCGCGGCGTGAGCCAGCTTCGAAAGAACAACTCCGCAAACGGTTGGCCGCGCGCATGCAGCACCAGGGATTGGCTGGCGTAGTCGGTGCTGAGCGTGATCGATGTGCCGGTGGCATCCACGACGCCGCGCACAGTCTGTTCGGTGCGCAGACCCAGTGTGCGACCTTGTTCAGTGCTCAATCGAACAGCGCCGGCAACTGTCTGGTCCAGATTGGTTGGTCTGAGATGGTTAGGCTGCACGTCAAGAATCATGTCAGTGCCCTTACCCTCTCAAGGGTACCTGACCCAGTTTGGCTGACCGCCGCGGATGCGGGTGCGTACTGTCTCCGTTTCACGAAAGATCAGCGCCATTACGTCGTCGACACCGGGAATGCGCAATTGGGCACCAGCCAGTATCCAGTTGGGATTATTGTTGCGGAAGGCTTGCGGGTTGGCACCGATCATGGCCTGGCGCAGAATATCCCGGCGAATCAACGTATTGCCGTAGATGCGCTCCAGCAATTCATCAAGACTATCCCCTGTGCGTACCTGGTAATAACCGCCGCGGATTTCTTCGCTCCTGCGGGTTTGCAGAAAGTCATTGATATCTGCATTGCCAAGCAGGGCCAGCAGTGCCTCGTCGATTGCGGCGTTTTGACTCGGGTTAGTGCCCGACTGTGCTGCCGCGCCGGCTGCCATCAGGCAGCACGTCAGCATCAGTATCGGGAACATGAGCAGCCTAGATAAAAACATCACTGGTATCCTCCATAAATAGTGTTACGGGTGCCAGCCCGGTGTTGGGGGTCGACGGGCCTGGCTGTCACTTAGAACGGCAGGGCAAAGTTCAGATCAGCCGGTGTGCCATTGCCCGCGATGATCTGCATGGTCGACTGGTAGCGGTCGAGTTGCACAATCTCGCCGATGGACAAAGAGCCGACCAGGTTGGTGTTCAGGGTCTGCTGGCCGCCCTGCCAGGGTGTTTCAATCAGTAAAAAACGGTCTCCCAACTTTGCATCGTTGGCCGAACCCAGCATAATTTGCAATTGAGAGGTCGGCTCGCCGCTTTGCACCACGAGCGGAATCTGGCGTAGCTGGCAGGCATGTGTGCGCTCAAGATCACGCAAAAATCTGTCAAGTTGTGGCGCCAGCGCGCTCACAATGTCTGCAACCTGCTGCGTCTGACGGCTACGCAGCTGGCTGGTGTGTGCTGCCAGTGTGTCTTCAAATTGCAAGGTGTGCAGTACCTCGCCGCTGCTGCGGTTTACCAACATTAACTGGTGGTAGAGCGCAACCGCTGAATCAGCGGCGGGCGTATCGATGGGCAGCACTGGGTTGGCGCTGGCCAACCACCTGGCCAGCGAGTCGGTATAGGCCATACCCTGGCGGATCAGGCGACGTACGCTACTGGTACTGCCTGAACCGCCAGCGGCTGACGTGCTCAGTGTCCAGTGCAGCTCGTAGTCGGCGCCGTCAAACGCAATCTTGCCGGTTAACAAACGGTCGTATTGACTCAGATGTGTGGCCAGCGGATCGTCGTGCACGACCTCCCATTGCTCATTGAGCGCGGCATGGTTGTCCATCAACGCGTGTGCGGCCTGAGTGATTTGATCAGCCTGCGCTGAGTTGACACGCCCTTCACCGAGTTCAGTTTGCGCAGACACCAGCAGTGTCGGGCGATACTGAGTGGGTGCTGTGACGGCGCACACCCCCTCGTGTGCATCCTGCAGGCTGGCTGGCAGTGTTGCGCGCCCGCTGGTGGCAGCAGGAACCGCGGTGGGCAGGTACTCCAATACTCTGACTCCACGCACGGTGGCTTGTGTATCAAAGTAGTTTGACTCGACGAGTTGACCGCTGCCGTCGATGTAAGCGTTGCTGATAACGTTAACGGTCTGTTCCTGCGCCGCGTCAACCAAAGCGTGTTTCAGTGCACTCAGCACCGCCTCGGCACTTTCTGGCTCAGGCGATTGCGAGGGTTGAGCGCCCGCATTGACGGTCACCAGGAGCATTGCGGCAGCCAGCACAACGGGTAATCGGTAAACGCTGCTACTCACCACGGCATCAAATCCTTCATCAAGCGCGCAATTCGCGAGAGTACTGCATATAGAGTCTGCGAAGATCATTCACTACAGATCGGTGCAGGCTCAGCGTGACTTCATAGGTGTCAGCACCCACCGGCGTAATGCTTTCCAGTTCAGCGCCGTAAATCACACCCTGAACGCGAGCCCGGAATGAATCGTTGCTGAGCACCAGGTCGTTGACCGTGCTGTTGGAATCGATAAACTGCCCGTACACCTGTTCGGCCAGCGAGCGGTAGGCATCAAGGCGCGAAGCGCGTATCGCCAACAATCGGCGCTGTTCAGGCAAGTCACTTGCCTGCAGGTTGATCACGGCATACCCGGTGGCGCGAATGGTGTCGCTCGCCTCGATCATGTTCATGACTGATGCGGGTGAACCGCGATCCGATATCATGCAACTGCTCAGCATCATCATCAGCATGACCAGAAGAACCCGCCTGTCGCGTAAATTTTTCGCCTGCACAAAAACCATTCCCGTCACTCCTTAGCTCAGCGCATGAACACTCGTCTTACCACAAAGTCGACAGTTAGCGGTCGCGACTTTAAGTTGTTGTAGAAATTAATTGGCGCGTAAATTGCTTATCATAACGAGATTGTCATGAATTCGGCAAAATAAAGCAGTCTTAAGATTTTAAAGTATTGATATAAAAGGAATTAAATTTGAGTAGCATGGTGATGTCATTTTTTGGACAGGGGGCTTCAAGAAGCACGTTGCAGGGCTTGGGCTTACCATTTTTGATTCTTATCATCATGGCTATGCTGATTTTGCCCATCCCGCCACTAATGCTGGATATCTTCTTCACGCTCAATATTGTGGTTGGCCTGGTGGTTATTATGGTCTCCATCAACGTCACTAAACCCCTCGAGTTTTCAGCATTCCCCTCTATTTTGCTTATCGCTACCATGCTTCGCCTCAGTCTCAACGTGGCTTCAACGCGGGTAGTATTGGTGGATGGCCATACTGGTCCTGGCGCTGCGGGTAAGGTGATTGAGTCCTTTGGTGAGTTCCTCATAGACGGAAACTACGTGGTCGGCGTCGTAATCTTCGCGATCCTCATCATCATCAATTTTATAGTGGTCACCAAGGGCGCCGGCCGAGTGTCAGAGGTTATTGCCCGATTCACGCTGGACGCGATGCCGGGCAAACAGATGGCGATCGATGCAGATCTGAACTCCGGATTGATCGATCAGGCAACTGCGAAGGCAAGACGGGAGGAGGTCAGTCAGGAGGCTGACTTCTTCGGCTCTATGGATGGAGCGTCAAAGTTTGTGCGCGGCGACGCCGTTGCCGGCATCCTCATTTTGTTCATTAATATTGTGGGTGGCCTGGCCGTGGGCATGACCCAGCATGGACTTGGCTTTCAGGAGGCAGGTGAGATTTATGTGTTGCTGGCCATCGGCGATGGCCTGGTCGCACAGGTGCCCGCTCTGCTGCTGTCGTTAGCGACTGCCGTTATTGTGACGCGCGTGACCACCGCAGACAACACGTCGCGTCAAACCAGCCTGCAGCTTGCCAATCCGCAGGCCTTGTACATCTCCGCTGCCATCCTCTTTCTTCTTGGCATTACCCCCGGCATGCCGCATGTGGTTTTCCTGCTGTTCGCTTCGGTGTGCGCGGGTATTGGTTTTCTGCTGCAGAGACAGGCCTTTCAGCGAAGTACAGCGGATTCCACTGCCAGTGATGTCGCTGCCACTGCTGAATCCGAGGATACCGATCTGCTTGGCTGGGATGAGATTGAGCAGTCAGACACCATCAGTGTGGAGCTTGGCTACGGATTGGTGGCTTTGGCTAGTAAGGAGGGGGGCGGAACCTTGTTAGGCCGCATTAGAGGTGTGCGCAAAAAACTCTCCGCTGAGCTTGGTTTTTTGCTGCAGACTATCCGCGTGCGTGACAATCTGGAGTTTGCCCCAGACGCCTACAAAATCCTGCTTCGCGGCATTGCGCGTGGTAAGGGGGAAATGAAAATAGGCCATGACCTTGCGATAAATCCGGGTAATGCCACCGCTCCGCTGGATGCAACGCCCACCAAAGAGCCAGCCTTTGGGCTCAGTGCCTACTGGATTCTGCCAGCTCAGCGTGATTACGCGCGCATGCTGGGTTACACCGTTGTTGACGCGTCAACCGCCATTGCGACGCATCTCAACATGGTGCTCAAAGATAATGCGCCGGAGTTGCTAGGTCATGAGGAGACGCGCCAGCTGCTGGATAAAGTCGCTGAGCGTTCGCCGCAATTGATGGAAGGGCTGGTGCCAGAAAAGCTGACCCTGGCAACGGTGAATCAAATTCTGAAAAATCTGATCGCGGAAGACATCCCGCTGCGTGACATGCGCAGCATTGTAGAAAGTCTGGTCGTGGAGTCAGGAAAGAGCAAAGATCCTGACGAGCTGACAGCGCTGATTCGCCCGCGGCTGGGGCTATTTATGATGCAGTCGCTGGTTGACCTGGGTCAGACGCTCTCCGTCATCACCCTGGAGACTGACCTGGAGCATCTGATCTCGAATACCTTGTTGCAGAGCCGCAAGTCAGGGGAGCTGGTGATGGATCCGAAGCTCGCGGAAAATTTGTTCACGGCGATCGATGCCGAAAAGCGTCAGACCGAAGATAAAGGAATCCCGGCAGTACTCATTGTCTCGCCCGGCATCCGTCCATGGCTTGCAAAGGCTATGCGCATGCGCTCTCCGGGACTGCGAGTGTTGTCTTATACCGAAATTCCTGAGGACCAGGATGTCAAAGTCATCGCAAAGATCGGCCTTAATGTATAAACAATAGGCGATAGGATTTAACCATGAGAATTGAACGGTTTGATGCAGTTGATGCGACGCGCGGGATGCGCGAAATCAACGCTAGATATGGTGATGACGCACTGATCATTGCAAATTCGCGGATTGGCGGCAAAAGCCAGTTTGTAATTGCCATCGACACCCCCGATCCGCAGCGGCCAGTATTTACGGCTGAGGCCTTGGTGCGCGAATTCGGTAAGGCTGTGTCAGACAGATCAGCCCCTGTTCAGTCAGATAATTTGCTTGAGTCGCTGGCCTTGAGCGATCTTGGGGCGCTGATGAGTGCCGGTTTCGATGAGCTGAAAAAGCAGATTGAACAGGTGCATCTTCAGCCGATGCGTGACTCCGATCCGTTTTTATCACCTCGTTCAAGCCATGGCGAGGCGTCGCTGCGGCGTCTTATGCGGTTGTTGTCTGGCTGCGCAGTGCCCGTTGATTTATTGCAGATGCTGGCTGACGTGACTGCGAGTTGCGCAGATGACCAGGTGTGCGTGTCGATGGTGCGCACTTGGCTTTCCGCCAAGTTGCCAGACGCGCAACCGCTGACAGACCTGCGGGGCGTGCATTGCCTGGTTGGTGCTCCGGGTGTTGGCAAAACCGCTGCCGGAATCAGGCTCGCTGCCAAACTGGGCCGCGATTCTGCTCAGCCCCCAGCCCTGTTCGTGGCCTACAAGCTTACCCGCGAAAGCGATCTGAGCAGCCTGCAGGCGGTTGCAGAAACAGCGGGTGTCCGCGTGCTGCAGGCCGACGATTTTTCGGCGCTGGTGACGCTTATCAACGAGCACATCAGTTCAGCCAGTCTTGTTATTGAGTTGCCGGGCCACTTGCATACCAGTGAGCTAATGCGTTTACAGCAACGCTTGCCGTCAGCCCGGTTTCATCTGGTGCTGGCCGCAGACAGCCAACCTAACCCCTCGCAGTATGTGACTGAAGACGGTGCTTTGAAATTTTCAGATGTGATGCTCACCAAACTGGATTTACAAAATACCTACTGGCCGCTGATTCAGGCGCTGATTCACTACGACGTCCCGCTGATGTTGGGCAGTTACACTGGTGGCATCGGTCAGTCACTGGTGCTTATCGACAAATTTTCTATCCTTGACGAGGTTCTGCGCGGCATGAGTGATATGATAAAGGCGGAAGACAATCGGGAGAGCATAGCCTTCAGCGCTAACGGTTTCCGGCCTGCCAACAAGTCCAGGGCGGAGTTAATGTGAGCACAAAAACAATTTGTATCGCGAGTGGTAAAGGTGGGGTAGGAAAAACGACCCTCTCAATCAATCTGGCGATGGCGTTGGTGGAGTCAGGTCAAAGAGTCTTGTATTTTGATGCCGATATGGGGCTTGCCAATGCGCAAATCGGTCTCGGCGCAACATCAATAATGAACATAAGTCATGTTCTCAATAATTTGGTAACCCTGCCAGAGATCGTGCTGAAGACCCCGCACGGCATAGATCTGATTGCAGGTGCCAGCGGGCTGGCAGAGCTTGCGGCAATCAATAAGCCGGAGGCGGCAAGCATCATTCGGCAGTTTTCCAGTTTGCCGGATCAATATGATGTGCTGATCGTCGACTGCGCAGCCGGCATCTCACAGAGTGTGTTGAGTTTTCTCGAGGGCTGTCAGTTGCGTGTCGTGGTTGGCACCAACGAACTGAGTTCAATCGCTGATGCCTACGGCCTCATAAAGGTGATGGTTCACGACTACGGACTAAATGATTTCTTTTATCTGCCTAATTTCATGGAGAGCGAGCGGCAGGGCGCGAAGTTGTTCGACAGCATGAACAAGGTAGTGAAAAATTTCCTGTCGACAGAATTGAACTACGCGGGGTCGATCCCTAAGGAGATGTTGGTTGACTCGTCATGGCGCAAGGCGACACCGCTGATAAAGCTCGCGCCAACCTCTGTGATGACAACCGCAATACGAAAAGTTGCAAACGCCCTGATGAATCATGATAGTCAGGTATTCTCCGCGCGCGGAGTGCAGTTTCTTATGGAGAGAGCGTGACCTGTCCATGAAAACCAACGTCTACGAGGATATTCAGAAGTTCGGCGAACAGCGAATGCAAATCAGTCAGCATCTAGCGACGGTAAGGCGAATTGCCATTCATTTGCGGCCCCGTGTGCCAGCCTATATTGAACTCGATGACATGATTCAGTTGGGAATTATGGGGTTAATCGAGGCGGAGAAAAACTATGACCCCACTCAGGGCGTCAGCTTTGAGATTTTTGCCAAAGCCCGAATCCGCGGCGCTATTATTGACGAGGCCCGGCGTCTAAGTGATGTTTCCAGGCTGGCCATCAAGAACAGCAAATCTCACGCGGATGCGATACGGAATCTGTCAAACAGCCTGGGCAGGTTGCCGGCACATCGGGAGGTGGCAGACGTGTTAGGGTTAACGATCGAGGCTTACGAAAATCAACGTAATCATGCTCACCAACTCAATACCATTGAGCTTGAATCGTTTGCCGATGAGAGTAGTTTTGATGCCAATCACAAGCATCACGATGTGTTTGACGATGTTGCCGTCGAAAATGTCAAGACGGTGATTGCTGATGCGATCGGAACTCTCGATGAGCGGCGCCAGCTGATATTAAAAATGTATTATGTCGAAGAAATGAACCTGAAAGAAATTGGTGCCGTCATCGGCGTAAATGAATCCAGAGTCAGTCAGATACTGAGTGCAGCCTTGAAGGAGTTAAGGCCTCTTCTGGAAGGCTCTTATCGTGATGGTGAGTTAGCATGATGAGGGGGCAATATGATTTGGGGCAAGGAATCAAAGTCGCAAAAGCTTAAAAACAAAGCGAAAGCTGACTATGAACAAGCACTGAAACTTGCGGCGTCGCCTGCACGAGACAGCCAGATATTTTGTGTACGTATTTCGCTAAGGTGCAGAGCGAACCTTGATGCTGCATTTGCCAAAGCGGCAAGCGACATCGCCCGTTATGAAGAGTTGGCGCTCATGGCGATAGCCAAAGACACTGAAGCACCTTTGTTACCGGTTGCTGATCCTTTTCAATTGGTTAAGAGCGGAGGAGAGTTCATCTACACTTATATCCCGGAGCGCTTTGCAGAAAAAGTCTTTGCGTTGGGTGCTGCTTATCAGACATTAAAAATCAGTCGCGCGCAGGCGATCGCCAGAACACAGGCCATTGCCAATGATCTCTGGATGGAGCTGGGCCTGAGGGAAAGTTTTGAAGTATTGCGGTTTTTGCGCGATGAAGAAAGCGCGGCGACCGCCGCGACGGCGGGCGACTCAGACCACGGCTCGCCACCAGGATCCTCTCCAAGCACGGTTAGCGAGTGAGCTCAGGGCCACGATTATGACGCTGATTATTCTGACATTTGTGACTATTTCTTCAATATTGGTCTCCATCTCGGTGATCTATGCGATTGGAAAAATAAAAAGTATCGAGGAGGCCGGTAATAAGTTGATCAGTGCGGGAAAGCCCGGTGTAAGCCAAGAAGGTCCCTTTCATAACCTGGAAGGCAAGCCGCTGTGGGATATGCTGTCAGGCAAGACTCTTCCCGACGGCGTGAATCAGAATGATGTGGAGAACTACCGTGAGGAGTATGCGCCAGTTCTTCTGAAAACGATCAAATTGGTGTTTGCGGAGGGACAAAACGACGGTAAATTTGGTCAACCAAGAGCCGCACCCAAAAATGAACGGCTAGTTAAAACCTTGAGGATGAGCATAAACAGTTGGCTTCCATCGCAAGATATCTCAAGCCTGTACAACGCGGGTTACGACAGCTGTCGCGCCGAAGGCAATGAGAGTTCTCGTTTACGGATGACGCTCGCAGAGGTTGCTGGATCCTTGTTTGCCAAACTGCAATTGCCAACGCCGCCCGGAATAGTTGACAGTTTAATTGCACCGACCGCTAAGTCATCGGATGACTCTGACGTGCCAATGAGTGTGGCTGAGGACAGGCTTGACGAAAAGTAAACTTTGGAGAAGCGTCAGAAGGCTGAGTTTTAATTTGCGCTTCCACCGGAAATTTTTCCCGAGCGGTTGTAAAGCTGTAAGCTCTGGGGGGCTTCGGACCGATAAAGAGAGTGCAGCGCGTCGCGCAGTACGACTAGCTTTTGCTGAATAATCAGCTCATTACGTTTGAGCTGACTCTGGCTAAGTTTAGTCGCGTCTATAAGTTGTTGCCATTTCTCTATCAGCTCGGCCGCTAGCGGTTCTGGCCGATCTGTCTGCAAAGCCCGCACGGTCTGCTCGAACCGCCCATCGCTCAGTTTTAGCAATGAGGCCTCTTTCTGTTGTTGCATTAAGTCAAGTTGATCAAGATTTTGGGTCTTGATCGCCTCAAATTCTGCTTGGAGGACTTGCTCTAGATGTTGAACTTCTGCCAGTAGTGTGTCCACATTGCTGATCAACTCATCCATGATGCTGTTTGACCCTCAGGGCGCCAAGCCGGCAACCGAATACTGATTTCACAGCAGCTTCTCGAGCGGTATAAGACTTTCCGCAATCTTGCGAGCGTCCAGAGGGTAATTCCCCTCGCGAATTGCGTCACTGATCTGTTTTACTTTGTTTTCATCGTACTCCGCTGATTTCATTGCAAGCGCCAACGGCTCAGACAACACCACATCCTTGACACGGGCCAACGGCTCCGGTTCGGGTTGCTGGCGGATAGCATCAGATCTGGTTGGCTCGGCGGATCTTTGCAGTCTCTGACTGTCGATTATGCTTTTCATATTCGTTTTTGCTGTATCCGGTGGTGACACCATTTTCATGAGTTTCATTGCCTCTTGTATCGGAGAGTAACCCTTCTATACGTACACTAAGTCGACACTCAGCGCAGCGAACTTTAATTAATACAGGATTTTTTTATAAATATTACGCTGACAGTCTCAGCGCGGTTCTGCGCGCCTGACGTCGGTCACGATGACCTGGAAGGTTTCTCCGGATTCAGGGTTCTCCACGCGAATTTGTTGACCGATGACGCCCTGCTCAAGAGCAATAACGAGTGTCTCAATAGTGACCGGACCCCGACTGACCGCAAGCACCAGTTCATCGCCGCGCATTACGTCAGCAAGCTGGCGCAGGTTGGAGAGGCGAAGTGGTTGGTTGGGGCGCAGCTGGGTAGCCGCTACCATGCGGCGCAAATCAGCCACCGAAGCCACCGCATCGGCCGGCAGCGAGCCGTAGAAAATCATCTCCAGGGTGTTGGATTCGCTCAGTTCAGTCCCTCGTTGCACAGGGACCGCCACCGTCAGCACCCGGTGAGCAAGCTGCAGGTCGCCCGCTTGCAGAATACTGCCGGCTGGCATGTCGCGAGCTATTTTTGCGCCAATGATCTGTGACAGTGCGATTTCTCTGCCGATACCGCGCCGCAGCAACGACGGATCTGTGACTCGTCGCACATCAGTGGAAGTCAAGATGTCGCCCAGCTGACCGCTCTCAATCAGCTGAAATTGCTCGGCAACCTGCAAGTTTGGTTCCCTTGGTGGTGCCGTCGGCGTTGGCGTCTGAAATGTGGCGCGAGTGATTATTGACCACCCGGCCTCGCCGCAGCTGACCCGGACAGTACTTTTATCATTGAACGGCAGAGCAAAGTCGAAGCCGTTAGCGCATTCAGGAACCTGCACGCGCCTGTCCAATTCCGACAGCGTCACGTCATTGCTGGCAACGCCCTGCGTGCTCAACAGCCAATCCAGCAGCTGAGCATGGAGCTCATCTCTCGGGGATGGTTCAGCCGCAGAGTAGCTGTCAATTCGCGCCACGAACATTAACAGCAGACAAGCCACGATAAGGTGTCGCGTAGAAATATACATGATTTTTTTTACACCAATCAGGAGACTTATGCAACATGCCCGCTTGTGCATTACCGCAATCTCCCAAAATTCAAAGTGGCATTGCTTAGCCAGATTCGTGCCGCTTTGACTCACTGCTGTTTTTAGCAACATTTGCCCCCAACGAAGGGGTTCGCAAGAGATTCAAAATTATATCCTATCGCTTTGTTTTATATAAATTTAATTTATTTTTTTTGAGCGCCCTTTTTCTTGGCACGGCTCGTGCTAATTCCTGTCTGTCAATCGACTCATCTAGGACTACAAATGTCGAGCATCAAAGATTACTTCAGCCTCAATGAGCAGGCTCTGCAACTTCGCAACAGTCGGCTGGAATTGCTGTCGCAAAATATTGCCAACGTCGCTACGCCCAATTACCGCGCGCGAGACATAGATTTTGCTGGCGCGATGAAGCGCGCTAACGGCCAGATGAACTTAGCGGCGACGCAGGCGAATCATCTCCGAATGTCACCACTGCAGGCGAACCTGGCAAGCGGCAACATCGTTTACCGCGTTCCGCTTAATCCAAGCGTTGACAACAATACGGTAGAAATAGGGCTCGAGCAGGCTAAGTTCGGACGTGCCGCCGCAGAGTATCAGGCATCACTCCAGTTTTTAGAAAACCGAATCAGCGGGTTACGCAAGGCATTAAGAGGAGAGTAATCGTGGCACTAGATCGAATCATGGATATCGCCGGTTCCGGACTGAGCGCGCAACTGGTGCGCATGAACACCACCGCCAGCAACATTGCGAATAGCGGCGTGGTGGCTGGTTCGGAAGCGGAGGCGTTCCGAGCCAAGCGTCCGACGTTTCAAACAATTCTTGATCAGACGGCCGTCAGGAACGCCACGCAAGCAACAGGCGGAGTAAGGGTGACAGGCATCACCGACGATAGCGCTCCGGTCGTGCAGCTCTACACACCAGGTCATCCGCTGGCTAATGAGCAAGGGTATGTGTGGGGCTCCAACATCAATGAGGTGCAAGAGATGATCGAAATGCTTGACGCCTCGCGGGGATACCAAAACAACGTCGAGGTCATCAAGACTGCTAAAGATCTGATGATGCGCACTCTCGAGATCGCTAACGCCTGAACCAGTTAATTGACAGGAAGAACCATGAGCGAAAATGTAGCGTTACCCAGCAACATCATGACCACCGATCGCTTGCTTGAGCAGAGGTATGCGCCACAGACAACCGAGCAGGCATTGGGTCGGGATGCATTTCTAAAGCTGTTTACCACGCAGTTAAAGAGTCAGGATCCATTGAGCCCGATGGAGAACGAGGCGTTTGTTTCCCAGTTGGCCCAGTTCTCATCACTGGAATCAATGAAGGCGATGCAGGGCGCAATTGAGAATATGTCGTTGGGCATGCAAAAAGACCGCATGATTTCCGGCGCGAATATGCTCGGTCGCAGTATTCCGTCGTCAACCGGTTCGCTTGTTGGTGGGGATTCGCGCGTCAGCGAGATCAAAAGTAGCTTGCCAGTGGGGGCCGACAACGTGACGTTCTCCATTAAAGACGCTGCTGGAACGGTGGTTTACGAACAAAGCTATGGGCGACAGCCTCCTTCTGAGGAAATGACGTTCAAGTGGGATGGTACCGATGGTGACGGCAAGCCGCTGCCACTTTCAGTGTACTACGCGTCAGTCTATGCGCAGCAAGGTAAGACGGCATGGGCGGCACCGGTCACTACACAGGATTTAATAAAATCAGTACGTTGGGACAAGAGCGCCAGCGATATTCTAATAGAAACTGAAACAGGCCAAAAAATCAATCTCGCTCAACTGGAACAGATCGAAATCTAATTAAACAGACTCTTCACTTATATCGGTAAAAAGGAAAATAATATGTCGTTTTATACCTCGTTGACAGGACTGATTGCTGCCACAACTGAACTGGCGGTAACTTCAAACAATATCGCAAACGCTGGAACATCTGGATTTAAACGCTCGAGCGCTGATTTTGGTGACATCTTCGCAACCTCGCCGCTGCAAAAAGCGTCCAGCGTCGTCGGTGCTGGTGTGTCTTTGAAGCAGGTTTCTCAAGAGTTCAGCCAGGGCAATATCGAGTTCTCGGCTAACTCGCTGGATCTGGCGATTACCGGAGACGGTTTTTTCGCGCTCGAGTCCCAAGATGGTACTAAGGTGTACACCCGCAATGGCGGATTTGTGCTGAATCAGCAGAACCAGATGGTTAATAATGCGGGTCAGGCTTTACTATCGTTGCCTGTTGACTCAACCAACAAAGCCGATTTTGGTAAACAAAAAACCGCCCTGACAATACCGCGAAAGACTATCTCTGAATTTAAGGCGACGACAAAAGTTGAATTGGGACTTAACTTGCCCTCAGACAGCGCGCCCATAACTGCTGTTTTTGATCGATTCAAACCTGAAACATATCACAAAACGACATCTTTTACAGTTTATGGGGCATCAGGCTCATCGCATCTAGCGACGGCTTTTTATGTAAAGACTGCCAATGCAACAGCCGACAATCCATTTAACAAATGGCAGACACACGTTTTTATTGATGAGCAGCCTGTACAACCACAGCTGATTCAGGCGTCCGATAAATCGGCAGATGCGTTTTTTGTCAACAAGTTTGGTGAAATTAAAACCCGTTCAGAATTATTGCGATTGCAGCGTACCAGTGCGGAAAGTGAAAAGTTTCTTATTACCACTGGTACTCTTTATAAAAAATATGCTTATGATAATTTAACTAAACCGATCGATTCACAACCTGCAACTATTTCATCAAATTCCCTTGCTGGATCCACCTATATTGATAACTTGAACTTGACGAATAACAAAGATGGTGTTGATTTTTCAACAATTGCACGCAAAGATCTGACCAATATGTTCAAGTTATCAATTGACGGATCTAATCAGGTGAATATAGGCCTGGAGCATTTAGCTGGGAAGGCTGTGAAACTGTCAGGGACCCAGATAGCCTATGAGCTGACCAACCAGATTAATACGCGTTTTGGTGATTCTAAAAATTTCAAGTTTGCTAATGCTGCGGGTGTGGCTGATGCCAATGCTGGAAAACTTACTCTCACTCATAAGGTAGGTGCAACAAACACTGTTCTCAATCTCGACATTCAGGCTCTTTTGGCGTCGGTCGGAGGAACGGACGGTGTTGAATTAATCTCTGCCGCTAAAGAGGCTACGCCGGAAGCAATAGGTTACGTCATCAACAAAACCCTCGCGGGGCTTGCTGATGGTAATCCGTTTAAATCAATGGTTATAGACTATGACATCGTCAACCAAGGCTTGAAGGTTATACAAAAGGGTACGCTTGGAGAGATTTATATAGCGAAAACCGCCAATGCTGGAACAGGTGCCGACCCAATCTTTGGCGTCACACTTGCCGCAACAGGTGAATTGGGTACATTAATGCTGCCGAGAGACAAAGACCCAACTGAACTACTATTGCCAGGTATATTGCCTAATGGTACTGAATTTAGCACCGCTAGAGAGCAGCGTTATGGCGCGAAGGTAACTTATTCAGATGGAAAATTTAATGTGCGTAGCGGCACCACTGGCGATTCATCAAGTATCTCTATGTCGCTCAATACAAATACTGGTGCTACTACATTAACGCCAGGCTCAACGATGGCCTTAAATCTTCTTGGTTTTCCACAGGTAGGGCTGACAGTTAATGCACAAACATCACAAATCAACAATCTCCCAACGGTTCGCGGCCAGCAATCCTCTGCGGTTTCGCTAGTTGGTAAGCAGATGGGCATTGATCCGCGAAGATCTTTTGCTGTGACGGCTGGTAACAGAAACCTAACTGTAATTGTGGATGGCATATCGGCGCAGGTCCGGTTAGATGCTGGCCAGTATTCAATTGGCACATTCACAAAGCACCTGCAGGACAAAATCAATTTAATGGCAGATAACCTAGGACGCACAGTATCCGGTGTTAAAGTTGATTTTGATGCTGTACGCGGCGCGTTATTGATTAATGGTGCTACACAAAGCGCGGAATCCTTCATACAAATTGCTGGCTCTCCTGATTGGGGCTTAGATAACATTGATACCGTATTCGGAAAAACCTCAAGCTACATTCTGCTGAAACAGGAACAACAGGCTGGAGGAAATGTTTACGTAACGCAGGGCAAGGATGGCAAATGGTCAGAAACCACAGATAAAGGTAATTTTGATGACAATAATATTCCTTACTGGTCACCGATATTCCTCGATAAAGGTGAAATAACCTTTGACACAAGCGGTGCTCTGGTCTCCCCGATTGGTAGTGCCAAACTAGAAAGCGCCGGTATCACCGGCACTATCGTGGCATTGGATTACGCTAAAAGCTCTCAGTTTAATAGTCCGTTTGCGGTGTTAAGCCAAAATCAAAATGGCGCGCCCGAGGGAGATCTGGTCGGTGTAAATATTGGAGATGATGGTCTGGTCATCGCCAGCTACTCCAACGGTACACAGAAGTCGCTTGGGAAAATTATAGCGGCTAAATTCGCTAATCCTCAGGGTCTACGCCAGATTGGCGATTCAGGTTTCTATGCAACCTCCGCATCCGGTAATGCTACTTTTGGTGAGCCAGGATCAGCTGGATATGGAACGTTACGTGCTGGTGCTCGAGAGCGATCAAATGTTGACCTGACTGCAGAGTTGGTAGATCTGATCACCGCTCAGCGTAACTTCCAAGCCAACGCAAAAGCGATCGAAACCACCAATACTATGACGCAAGCAATTATCAATCTCCGGGGTTAATCGCGCGCGACTCTAGGGTCGGGGTAATAAAATGGACAGGTTAATATTTACAGCGCTCAGTGCCGCCAGAAGTAACGAGTTGAACCGTGTTCAGCTTACCAATGACCTGGCAAATCTGTCGACCACGGGCTACAAAAAAGCGACCAATACGACAGTGGAATCAGCCTATATCGCGGGACCGGGGTTACCCAGCAGGTTTCAACCTGTCCTGGCAGCCGACGTGGATCGGGTGGAGCTTGAGAGCGGTCCTATCGCCTACACGGGAAACGATACCGATATCGCCATGAATGACCAGACGGTACTTGGTGTGCAGGCGCCCGACGGCAGTATTGCGTTCACCCGACGTGGCGACTTGCGGGTGACTGCGACCGGGCTGCTGGTTAACGGTGCGGGGCATGTGGTGATGGGGGAAGGTGAACCGATCACAGTCCCGCCGGGTTTTCTGATCGATATCGCCCCGGATGGAGCAGTCTTTGCGACCGATCCGGCCGAAGCAGCTGGTGAACCCACTCAGATTGGTTCGCTGATGTTACGCGATGCCACCAACACCCGGTTGACCCGTCGCAACGATGCTTTGTACGAGGTGCTGGGTTCAGCCGGTGCCGGCGGGGATTTTGAAACCGGTCCTAACCCGGCCTCCATCTCAGTCGGGGCACTTGAAGGGAGTAACGCGAATCCAGTGGAGATAATGGTGAGCCTGCTGGATCTGTACCGATCCTTTGAAATGCAGTTGAAGATCATCAAGAAAACTGAAGAGATGGACCAAGATGGCGCCCGCATGATCGGCTTGCGCTAAACACTGAATCAACAATCGACGAATAAGGTAGAACATCATGGATGCTTCAATGTGGGTTGCCAAAACAGGGCTCTCCGCGCAATCAACGCGGATGACCGTGATAGCCAACAATCTGGCTAACGTAAATACAACCGGTTTCAAGAAGGACCGGGCGATGTTCGAGGATTTGCTGTATCAGCGTATCGTTCAGGCCGGTGCGCAGTCCGATGTCAATTCCCAGAACCCGACTGGCCTGATGCTTGGCACCGGAACGCGGGTTGTGTCTACTGAGAAAGTACATCGGCAGGGCAACATGATTTCAACAGAAAATGCGCTGGATGTTGCAATCGCAGGAGACGGCTTTTTGTCTGTGCAACAAGCCGATGGCACAATTGCATACACACGTGACGGTTCATTGAAGCTCTCAAGTGAAGGCACCCTGGTGACAGCCTCCGGTGAAGCAATCATTCCCGCAATCACGATTCCGGCAGATGCTGCCAGCATCACGATTGGGCGCGATGGTACTGTGTCCGCAGAGTTAGCTAATGGTGGTGGCTCGGTGCAGGTTGGGCAACTACAACTGTCGCGATTCGTTAATAATGCCGGTCTGCAGCCGATAGGGCGAAACCTCTATCAAGAGACAAGCGCCAGCGGTACCGCGATTGTCGGGATTCCCGGGGCGCAGGGCGGCGGGATGCTGATGCAGGGATCTCTTGAAGCATCTAATGTCAATATTGTGGAAGAAATGGTGAATATGATTGAGACACAGCGTGCCTACGAGATTAATTCCAAGGCTATTTCTGCTGCTGATGGAATGCTGCGTTTCCTGAATAACAATCTCTAATGATCAAAATGCAAAAGGCGGAAATATGGTTTCTAACAAGAATATCGTCATGATGATGATGGTCCCGGTGCTTGGCGCATGCTCAGTGGCTGCGCCCGAGCGCGATCAAATGACGTCCGAGTTTGAACTTGTGTATCCCAGCGAGGCACCTCCTGCCCGCATCAGTACTGGCTCGATCATGGATAACGGAGGCCATCTGTATCCGACGCGTCGAATCTATCAAAGCGGACAAGTGAAGGTGGGCGATATTATCACTGTGGTGCTGGAAGAGGCTGCGCAGGCGTCACGAACTTCCGGGCTGACGGCCGAGCGCGAGACGTCCAACAATATTCTTGGCGTCAATCAGGCCGACGCCATTTTTGGGGGGAGCAGCTTTTTTCAGGACATATCAACCGGTGGTTCAACGGTCTCGACCGATGGTGGTGGCACAGCGGATCAGTCCGCTGTGCTCACCGGCTCTATTTCTGCTGCGGTGGTTGATGTCATGAATAATGGCAACCTGGTGATTTTGGGTGAGAAAAAACTGACATTGACCGAAGGTTCGGAAGTTATTCGGGTCAGAGGTGTTATCCGCCCCGAGGACATTCAGCCAGATAACACCGTGCTGTCTAGAAGGATTGCAAATGCGCAATTCTCCTACAGTGGCTCTGGCGATCTGGCGAGAGCGGCAAAAACGCCTGCCGGTATCCGCACACTATTCAGTCTGTGGCCATTTTGAGGAATTGCGTCATGTTGAAAACAGTATTGAAGTCATCTCTGGTAGCTTTATTTATGCTTCAGAGCTCGGTTTATGCCGACCGTATCAAGGATTTGACTGATATCGCAGGGGTTCGCACCAATCAGCTGGTAGGGTATGGGTTGGTTGCCGGCTTGTCTGGCACCGGCGATGGCAAAGATCTTCCTCTAACCGGGCAAAGCTTGAGAGCATTGTTATCCGGTCTTGGCGTGAGTGTTGACAGTCCGATCAGCGAATTTGATCTCGGTGACTCGCTTGTGGCGTTGGCCGGCCAGAATGCAAATCAGGCTCTTCAGTCCGATAACGTCGCCGCCGTGCTGGTCACTGCAGAAGTGCCTGCTTTTGCGAAGCCCGGTCAGCGTCTGGACATCAACATATCAGCCATCGGTACATCAACAAGTTTGCGCGGCGGCAATCTAATTATGACAGAGCTGCGCGGCATAGATGGCCAGGTATATGCGTTGGCTCAGGGGCCTTTATCGGTCACCGGTGTCAGTGCGCAGGGTGCTGACAGTAGCCTGGAGATCGGCGTGCCCACGTCTGCGCGCATACCTAACGGCGCTATTCTCGAGGCGCCGATTGAATCACCGTTTGCCTCATCAGACCACATTATCTTCAACGTGCGAGATATGGATTTTTCAACGACAGAACGCATCTCGACAGCTATCAACACCCTGTATGGAGAGGGGACAGCGGTGCCACTCGATGCCGTATCGGTAGCTGTCACGGTGCCTGCTGACGCTGTACAGAAAATTGGATTCATCAGTGACCTGCAGAATATGGAAATAGAACCTGGTGAGCCGACTGCGCGCGTCGTGATCAATTCACGAACGGGCACTGCCGTCATTAATCGTTCGGTGAGAGTGACTGCGGCGGCGGTTTCACACGGAACATTGACGGTGCGTGTTGACAGCATCAATCAGGTGAGTCAGCCGCAACCATTCAGCGATGGAGATACGGTTGGCGTGCAAAACGCAGACCTGTCTGTTGATGAGGAATTTGGCAGTATGTTTGTGTTTGATGCCGGGGTTGAGTTGCAGGAAATCGTTGATGCCTTGAATCAGGTTCGCGTAACACCATCCTCACTGATTGCAATACTGGAAGCACTGAAGCGGGCGGGCAGTCTGCGCGCTGAATTGGTGGTGATCTGATGAGTATCGACGCTCAATCCGCAGTTGGCAGTTTTTATGATTTCAGCGGCTTACAGCAACTGAGGTCTGAGGCTGCTTCAAACAACTCAGTCTCGGCTGGTCGCAAGGCGGCCAACGAGTTTGAAGCTGCATTTATGCAGATGATGCTGCAGTCGATGAAGCAGGCTTCAGAGCCTATGAAAAGTGATTTATTCTCGGATCAGTCTTCAGATTACTTTGAAGATATGTTCTTGAACGAAGTTTCGCATTTTATTGCATCACGCCAGTCTCTTGGCCTGGGCAAGTGGATTGATGAAACCATGAATGCCCGGCAGCCTAAATGACCGATATTCTCTCAATTGGCGCATCTGCAACGATGTTTTATCAAAAGTCGTTGGAAACCGTCAGCAACAACGTCGCTAACCTCAATACAGATGGTTATTCGCGTCAGGAGGCTATTAGTCTAGAAAATCGTCCAGCAGAGTACGGTGTGCATTACGTCGGCACTGGTGCCTATTTAGGTAGCATTAAGCGCAACTATGACGCCTTTGTTACGCGCAATCTAGCCAATTCCTTGAATCAATTGTCCAGTCACGAAGCAATGCTCAGTTACACGAGTCGTTTATTTGATTCACTATCATCTGAATCGCTAGCCTTGACACCTGCAGTTGACCAGTTTTTCGGTGCTGCAGAAAAATTGGCTACTCAGCCCGCCTCAACGCCGCTGCGAGCGGACCTGTTAGCGGCCGCGGACTTCCTCGCCGCCCGTGTTAGGGACTTTGCCCTCAACTTGAGCAGTCTCGAAGATGAGTCATCGAGAGATATGGAGGCTAACGTTAAGCAAATTAATACCCTGACATCTCAGTTAGCAGGTATTAACGGGCAGTTACAAAAGAACAGTGAGTTACGCAGGCAACCAGCGAATTTGATTGACCAGCGCGACCGAGTGCTAAAAGAGCTCTCTGCGCTGATTGGCACAGATGTGAAGGAATTGCCCAATGGCCAGTTGGAAGTGAGAGTGAGGGATGCCGGATCTCTAGCGACCCTGGTTTTAGGTAATCGTACAAGTGCTTTATCAGTGAAACCAATTATAGATCGACCGGGTTTTCAGACACTGCTGCTCGATGAGTACGGCGAAAAAAAACAATTACTAAATGTGCCGGGTGGTCGCTTATCTGGATTGACCAGCTTTCGCACTGATGTACTCGCTCCAATGATTACTCAGATCGATAAGCTAGCTCAAAGCTTAGTTTCTAATGTCAACGAGGTGAACCGCAAGGGATTAACACTAGACAATAAAGTGGGCAGCGATGTTTTCAGGGTTGAACGTAAGTTTACAGTTATAAATAACAACAACATTCCCATCTCCGGCGCACAGGTGTCGACTACGCGAGAACTGTCTGAGGAGATAAACCTAAGTATAGCTTGGCTTGGTGGCGACAACTGGCAGGTTAAAAATCTCAGAGATCAGTCAACTCAAATTGTTGTTGCAAAATTAGCTGAAAATACACTCAATCTTTCTTTGGCGGGTATCTCCGTTAAGTTTGGCGCGCAGCCCGCTATTGGAGAGGCAATCCTAATAAAATCCTCTTCCTCGCCATCGCAGGGTATAAGATTGGCAATTAATGACGGCAAACAGTTTGCATTTAGCGAAAAATATTATGTCAGTCAGTCTATAACCAATAAAAAAGCATTGGAAACAAGTCTGCCTAGTGGCACGCGCACTGAGCCAACCAATTTGGCAACTGTGCCCTCACTAAAGAGCTTCGTAGGCAAAAATGTGCCGCTGACGACGGCGACCAGTCAGGTCAAGCCGGTGCTAGTGGTGCCGCAAGGAGCCTCTGACTTTGTGGTGTCTTTTCGTCCCGCAGTGGGCAGTGATGCGCAGCTGCAATTAATGACGTCTGAATTTAATCACTTGCTTGGCAGCGCGCTCAGTACTGAGGTTGTGGATGCAATGCGTGTGGCAGCCTTTGACACTGATAGTAGTTATGTGAGTGCTAACAGAAAGGATGCCTCGATAGGCAGTCTGAGTTACCGTGGTGCAACATTTTTTTATGGCCACAAAGCACAAGGATTCACCCAGTCAGATGCTATTCCGGCTGCGACAGGTGCAGGAGCTGGGACACAGCTAATTGCGGCAGGAGCATTAAAGATTAATGGGCAGGCACTAGCCGGAGCATTGACTCTCTCCAACGGGGAGGCGCTGTCCGCAAGGCGTTTGGCTGACTGGTTTAACTCCAATGTGGCCCTGATTGCCGCTGCGCAAAGACCTGCGGTTAAGGCGACAGTTGTCTCAGTGCCTGTTACCGATCAGCTCGGAAGTGTCGTCAATGATCCAGCATCGGGTCAGCCGGTAATGCAGGACGTGGTGCGTTATGAGGGTGAACAAGTGCAATTCACTTTTGGCCTGCCGGGTAAACCCAGCGACCTGTCGGTACTTGGCCTGAGCACTGGGCTCTACTCGAGCGGTGTCACCGCCGAAAAGTTACTGATCTACGCGACTGCAGGAACTGCGGTGGCAGCAAACATACAAGTAAACGTACCCGCCAATGGCTTTAGCACCCCCGCACCCGTGCTCAATGAGCCATTTAGGGTGTCATTCTCCACGATTAATGGTCAGTTGCATTACAACTTGCAGGACCAGTCAGGTGTGGTGATCGCCCAACGGCGATTTGATCAGACTGCGGGTGTGCTACTGCCAGGTATGTCATTGCGATTCGATAGCCTGCCGACTGATGGTGATGTGTTTGAAGTGCGGGTAAATCAGGACACCGCGAGTGACAACCGTAATCTGAATGCGCTCATTAACTTACGCGATGGTAAGCTCGTAAATCAGCAAACGCTGCAGGAGTTTTATCTGAGTATGGTGAATACCGTAAGTAACGTACAAAACATTACGTCCATGAACAAGGATACGTCCCAGATTCTGCTCGATGATGCGGTCAAAAGGCAGTCTCAGGTATCCGGCGTTAATCTGGATGAGGAGGCAGCTGACCTCATTCGCTTTCAGCAGGCCTACCAGGCTTCTGCGCAGATTATTCAGGCATCTATCAAGCTCTTTGATATCTTGCTCAATACTAACCGCTAATCCTGAGCGCAAATGGTCATGAAAGTTACCACCAATCAATATTTTAACGAATCCACGCGAGTGCTGACCGAGCAGCATGCGGAGGTTGCTGCGCTACAGTCGAAGATGGCGAAAGGCGAAAAGCTGCTGCGCCCCAGCGATGATTCACGTGCTTCCGTAAAAATTCTCAACATTAACTCTCTCATAGACCGGCAAGATTCCCAGGCCACGACTCTGCGCGAACTTGAGAACAGACTGGTAGCTGAAGAGAGTGCCATTAGTGGTATTAACGATATTCTATTACGCATCCAGGAAATCGCCGTTATGGGTGCTAATGACACTTATTCGTCGGCAAACCGCAAGGCGATGGCGTTGGAAGTTCGTGCTTACGAATCGCAACTGCTCAATCTGGCTAACATGCAGCACACGGATGGTGGTTATTTGTTTGCCGGCACCAAAAACACCAAACCACCATTTGCTCAAAACACTGCTGGGGCAATTACCTATCAGGGTGACTCCACCCGCATCATCTTGAAGGGAGCGGGTAGTCAACAGTTCGAAATAAATACCACGGGATATGAGCTGTTTTCCGGAGGAAGCACGACCCGCGACCGCGCAGTGGATGCGACGCTGGCGTTTGCAGAAATTAGATCAGTTGCGGGGGCACTGGAGAGCAACAATGGGCAACAGATAAGCGCGAAGATCGCGACAATTAACGGGCTGAGAGATAACGTGAGCTTGGCGCTGACCAAAATCGGTGTAAGGCGAAATGTCATCGAGGCTCAGGCGGCGATAGTGCAGGAGCAATCGACGATGTTGCAGGGATTATTATCTGAGCAAAAAGATCTGGATTACACTGCCGCGGTTACCCAGTTATCGGGGCGAATGCTGGCTTTAGAGGCCGCACAAACCACTATGTCAAAAATTTCTCAATTAAATCTGTTTAACTATTTACGCTGAAGTGTCGACCTATCAGGGTGATTGTTGGTTTTATCAGGAAATATCGATATGGAACCGGTAAATAAGGCAAGCGCACAGACAGCGGCGATTAAAAAGTCGTTGGATGTAGGTTCAGGTGTTGATATTGATGCTCTGGCGCGAAGTTTGGCCAGTGCAGAGGGTGCGGCCAAGATTGATACTACTAAGAAACGCCTGGCATCGGTTGAAAGCCGGATTTCAGGCTACTCGGTAGTATCCACTTTTATGAGTGGGTTCAGGCAGAAGTTTTTAGATCTTCAGGATGTCAGTAAGCTTTCTTCTAAGTCGGTGATAACGTCTGACAGTAGTCGTATGCCGGCGACTGTGAATAGTAGCGCACAGCCAGGGCGGCATTCCGTTCAGGTGCAGCAACTAGCTGCTGCTACGACTCGCGCGTCGGCGTCATTTGCTGCAAGCACTAGCAGTCTTAATAACGGCAGAGCGTTCAATATCGAGATACAGGTGGGAAGCAAGCCTCTCAGTGTTATTAATGTTCCGCAGGATACACCAGCCGGGCTTGTCGAGGCGATCAATGCTGCCAATATTGGTGTGCGTGCAACGCTGATTAACAAAAATGCCAGTGCAAATGATTGGCAGATCGTGCTTCAGGGACAAAGTGGCGCGAGTGCAGACTTTACAGTTGCCAGCAGCACGGCTGCGGTTAATCTGGGCCTCATCGGCGCGGGCAACCGGTTAACAACAGCTCAGGATGCTCTGATCACAGTTAATGGTGTCGCAAATATTGCGCGCTCGTCTAACCAAATCGCCGATGTTATCCCTGGTGTGCAATTTGATATCCGTTCCGACCCCGGACAGTCCGTTTCCATTGTTGTGGAGCAGAGCAATCAACTGGTTAAAGAAAAGGTAAACGGGCTGGTTAACAGCTATAACGAGTTCATGGTGGTTCTGAAACAATTGAGTGCAGAAGTAGCAGTAGCGGACGATAAATATTCAGGGACTCTCAGTCGTGATAAAGACTTCGTTAATACACTGCGCTCGGAGTTGCGCAGTCTGATGACACAGAATTCATCCACACCTGAAAGCGGAATAGTGTCCCTAAGGGATCTAGGGCTCACCTTTGCAGTTGATGGGACGGCATCAATCAATCAGAAAAATTTGGACCTTGCGGTGTCAACCAAGCCTGATGCAGTTGCTAAAATGTTGTCTGCGGGTACTGACAACACCAGCGATCTTGCGAGCGAGCCCAAGGGCTTTGCTCAAGACATCAGCATCAGATTAAAGGCAATGTTGTCGCCTGAGGGTATTATAAGCCAGCGAAAACTCTCCGGTAATACACAAATAGCCGTCTATAAGCGTGATCTTCAAAAGCTGGAGTTGCGTTTGGAGACGGTATACCAGCGCTATATCTCGCAATTTTCCTCGATGGAAAGCTTGGTACAGCGCATGGATGGGGTAGGTAAATACCTGAAAGGACAGTTTACTGCCATGGAAAACATGTACAAAAACTAATGCTCGAGTGCTGGTAACGGAGATTGCCGTATGTCTGATAATGATAACCGCCCGGGTTGTGCTGTTTGCAGATTGATCCGCATATACCTAATGGTCGCCGTTCCTTTAATCATTGCCATTGCACTTGGACCAAAACTTGAGTTCCTTAGAGAGATCGATCTGATTAAAGTCACTGCTGCACTTGCCGTACTGGGCCTAGCTTGTACCGTGGCCTGGCGCGCATATCAGGAATATTGGCGTAAATAATCTAATGAATTTCATGGTTTAGCGACAAGCATAAACATATTTGCCGCGCTGGCAGGTTGACGACACGCGATGCTGCCTTGGTAACTGTAAGTCAGACATCTTTGTGAAGATGCAAAGTCGGCGCGATCGAAAGTCCAGTAGTTTTCTATGGGCAGTTGCGGAAAAACATTGGTATTAAGAGCAGGATTTATACATTCCTGAACGGTAACGGCTTTGAATTCATCGGCGGTCGGCAAACGCCATTGATACGAAGAATTTTCGCTGAACTCGACTGCGAAGAGGTTTGCCTCAGTCCAGTCGAGCGTTAGTGGTTGGCCTTGGCACACCCCATTGCGAAAATATTGTCCCGCAGGGCATCTGTACCAAACTGTGCCTGAGTCGTGATGCAATGCCACACCGTCATCAAGTAACTGATAGCCGCCCACGTCGTTAGGACCGAAGTAACTGACGCATGATTCTTTTTGTTTGAACTGATCACAACCACTCAGCATTGTCAGCATTAATGCGGAGATCATTAAAGTTGTTCTCTTTATGTGTCGACTAGTTTTAATCTTAACTTTCATTGACACTTACTCCTGATTCTTCAGCCAATTGTCCGGAGTCGAAGTATGTCAAATAATCAATACATAGCAAGGGAGGAGGGTTTATGGATATCGCAACCATTGTAGGGTTGTTTGGGGCTTTGTACCTGATTTACTGGTCGATTGGGCCTAACATAGCTATGTTCATAGATATGCCCTCGGTCTATATTGTTTTGGCCGGTTCTATCATGGTGGTGTTGCTACGCTCCTCACTAGGTGAATTTATCGGTGCAATAGGGGTGCTGGGTAAAACTTTCAAGAACAAGATCGACAAGCCAGAGACATTGATCCAACAGCTTGTCGAGCTGGCTGATATCGCGCGCAAGGACGGCATGATCGCCCTTGAAGGCCAAGATATTGCCAATCCGTTTTTAGCCAAGGCGATTGGTATGCTGGTCGATGGAACGGATCCGGGCTTAATCAAAAAATCCTTGGCTAAAGAAATCCAGGCCATGCGTTCGCGGCACCGTATGGGCGCCGATATCTTTGCTTCATGGGGGGAGGTAGCCCCCGCAATGGGGATGATCGGCACGTTGGTAGGTCTGGTACTGATGCTCGGCAATATGGGGGATCCAAAATCTATAGGACCAGCCATGGCGGTCGCCCTACTGACCACCTTGTATGGCGCCATTCTTGCCAACGTCCTCTGTATTCCAATGGCTCAGAAGCTGCGTAACCAGTCGGAACTGGAAACGGCCAACTGTGAGCTGGTCATCGAGGGCGTACTGTTCATTCAAGGCGGAGGCAACCCCAGAATACTCTCGGACTTATTAGCCTCTTTCCTTTCACCTAAGGCCCGAACCAAGTTGCAGGCAGGGGCAGGTTAGTCTCAGGATTCCGTGTTAATCGATCAGAGGAGACGACGTGAGTACATTGGATGATCCGGAAAACTCGATGAGTTCACCGGGGGATGAGATGGTTTCCGCCGTTGCGGATGAAAATCGTCGGACAATCCCAGTCGCTGAGCAAGGCGATGACGATGAGCCCTCTGTGCCGGACTGTCCTGCTTGCAAATCCGGAGCGCCGGCGTGGATGGCGACATTCGCGGATATGGCAACGCTGCTGATGGCATTTTTTGTATTGCTATTATCCTTCGCGGATACAGAAGTGCCCAAATACAATATGATCAATGGCTCTATAAAGGGTGCGTTCGGTGTCCGCAAGATCATTCCCAGTATTCAGATCCCTGCTGCACGGAGTTTGGTGGTGGAGACATTTACACCAGCCGTGGCGCAAAGAACGGTGATTGATCAACAGACGCAACTCTCGCAGGACATCAGCGCTGCAAATTTGGTGGTCCGTGACAACCAGTCCAGTGAGGATTTTGAACTCGAGCAGGAATTCCGGCGTGTAGAAGCTGCTCTGGCCGAGGCCATCGAATCAGGTGAGATCGAGGTGCGAGTGGAAGATGATGAAATTGTTGTGGAGATTGCAGCCAATAACACGCAGAGCCCATCCGGCAGCGGAACCGACTCTCAACGCGCAGGGCAGGTGGACAAGCGACTTATCGAATTGTCGGCGGCGGCTGCCCAAGCGCAACTGCAGGTCAGTCGTGAACTGCAGGTGGTCAGCGGAGGCCTTGCCGCGCAGGCCGATATTCCGGAGTCGCCGCCATCTTCGCAAAGTTCATCAAGAGGCGATCAATTAGAGCGCTTGCAGCAGGTGAGATCAGATCTGAATACCGAACTGCAGCAGGGCCTGGTCGAGGTTGAGATGATCAACAACGAGATTGTTATCCGACTGGACAGCCAGAGTTCGTTTACCTCTGGAAGTTCTGACCTGAGTCCGGATTTTGTTCCTTTGCTAAACAGGGTCGGTGCATCAATAGCCGACACTACTGGAGTTGTTCGCGTGGAGGGACACACTGACAACGTCCCTGTGGTCTTCAGTGATCGATTCAATTCTAACTGGGATTTATCTGCAGCCAGGGCCGCGACAGTGGCAGCCTACATGGCTGGAGCCGCCAACATCGCAACAGCACGCTTGAGTGTCAAAGGGCTCGCTGATACGGTTCCTCTGGAGTCAAACACCTCGTCGGAAGGGCGTGCCCGTAACCGTCGCATTGAAATTATTGTTGATGGCAGTTGATCCATGGCTGATACCGATGACATTGAAGAAATAGCATTGGCGCGGCCCAAACCGGCCGCGACTGATGAGCCTGAGCAGGAGTGCCCGCCGTGCAAAAGTGGTGCGCCGGCATGGATGGCGACATTCGCCGATATGGCCACGCTTCTGATGGCATTCTTCGTGTTGCTACTGTCATTTGCAAATACCAGTGTACCCAAATACAAGAATATTAGTGGATCCATGCAGATGGCCTTTGGTGTGCAAACTCTGATCCCCGTTGTTGAGCCGCCAGAAGCCCAGAATTTGATTGCCACGCAATATATGACGGCTGAAGTACAGCAGACTCCCGTGCAAACGATTGAAGAGCAGCGCACGGATGAGCCTCAACCTGTTGATCCTGAGTTGGATCGTGATGTCGCACCTGCGGATTCGCAAACCAATGATGCTGTTGAAATGCTCGAAACAGCGCTCGCCGATCAGATCGCAGCGGGTAGAATCTCCATCAGCGTCACAAATCAGACTGTTACACTGAACTTGCTTGATCCGGATTCGCTGGAGGCGGATAACTCGCCAGACAACCAGCCGTCAGCCGGACAGATCAGTGCCGAGCTTCTGGATGTTTTTGCCGCAGTTGTTGAAACCGCAGAACAGACCTCTGCGGATATCGAGGTGATGTCGGCTGTGGCATTGGAATCAGAAGCGCAGATAGAGAATGATTCAGCGCTTGCCGAGTCAAATGCTCGTTCCGAAGCGGATAATCAATACGAAACGATCAGGCGTAATCTTGCCAATGAAATACGATCGGGGCTGGCCAGCGTGTCGAGGGATGGAGATAATATCATTATCCGACTTGCGGAGCAGGGATCTTTCACCAGCGGAAGCGCTGAGTTGCAGCAAAACTTTCTGCCATTGCTTGAAAGTGTCGCTACCTCATTGTCCGGTAGCAGCGGGTCGATATCCGTCGAGGGGCATACCGACAATGTCAGCATGGCGCAAGGTGGCCGTTATCGAACCAACTGGGATTTGTCATCGGCGCGCGCGGCGGCTGTCGCTGACTATATTCTTGGTCGCTCACAATTTGATTCAGGCCAGATATCCGTATCAGGTTATGCCGATACCCGACCCATTGCCGATAATGAGACAGCGCTGGGGAGAGCACAAAACCGCCGCATCGAAATTATTGTGACTGATCAGTAGAGCGCATTTTTACTCGATACAACTTTCATAAGTCGAAGATATGCAAACAAGCACCTGCTCATCCGCCCTCGCTATTTCACTGTTGCTGAGTGTCAATGCAGAGATATTGTAGATGTCCTGGGCATCGATTTTGCCGTTATGTTCAGCCAGCTTGCTCCATACGTACGCGCGGTAAGGTTCCCCAGCATCGGCACCTTCTCCCGCTTGCAGCATAAAAGCATACATAAACTGTGCATCTGCATGGCCGCGTTTTGATGCCATTGCGTACCAGCGTCGTGCTTCGAGGGGATCAGGCTCAAAGCCCTCAGTTTGGTGGAAGACTCTGCCTAGCATGTACTCAGCATCGACAAGATCTTGTTCTGCAGCAATTTTGAACCAGCGCAATGCCTCGCGTGGATTCGCTGAGACGCCGTAACCAAGATAATAGAGCAGGCCGATATTGTACTGAGCCTCCGGGAGTTCAGCGTTTGCCGCCAGACGATACCAGCGCATCGCCTCGGCGTAATCCTGCGCTACGCCGAGCCCTTCTTCGTACATGTGCCCCATGTTATTTTGAGCTGAAGCGAGGCCCTGTTCTGCCAGCGGTCGCCAAGCCCGAATTGCAGTTGCATAATGCCCGCGGTTTTTTGCCGCCAGTCCAGCTGCAAAATTTTCCTGCTGTGCTATCAGGATAGTGCTGCTAAACGATAATACTAAACCGACGATCATTCTGATAACGTTAATAGGCATTGTTGCTGACCCTTATTTGTGAATCGCAGTCTGCTTACTTTTCATCAGCAGTCCTGTTGGGAAGTGCTGATTAATCTTAGCATCGATAATCAGTATAAAGAAAATTAGTTCATGTGCCGATCATTTATGGGAGGCGCTGAAGCATTTTTGGAGTCCAGAGGGCTTATGGTGTTTGGTACGAAGGTGTTCAGTCGTAAAGGCAGCTTTCTGGCACACGATGTCGATTCGCCTCTGGGTGAGATAGAGCTGCCTAGGCCAAAATCGTCTATTGCGACCGACGTTCCGCGTGAACTTGATACGCGCTGTGTTGAAATAAACAATGTCAGGGTTCGTGTGCTTAAACCAGACCCTCTCTTCATCAAGGATATCTCCAAGCGCCTTGCTCTGCTCGATACGCACGTCAAAAGGCTCAATTCAGAAAATTACCCAGAGAATTAATCGATGTCAGAAATTAGTCAAGACAACAGCGTGCCTGGTGTTTTACTCGACGGAAATCGTCAAGAACCTTTCATAACTGAGGCCGAGAGTCACTTCGAGCGCGATATTGCAGCAGAGCCATATGAACAGAAAAGTGAGGGAGCAAGCCAAACCAGTGAGGCTAGTGACAAGCCGGATTTGCAAGAAATTGACATCTCAGAGATCGATGCTTACCTGAAAACGCTCGTTCCAGGCGTGCTTGGAATGTCCGAGAATCTTGCCGTACTCGGTGATAAGCTCCAAAGGTTGATCGGAGAGATAGGCCAGCGTGTAAAGGCGGTTGATATAAGCATCAATCGCTATGAGTTGCTGCTGGTAAAGAAAAATAAGTTGATTCAAATAACGCTCCTGGGCAGCATCGCCGCAGTGTTCATAAGTCTTTCAATGATGTTTGTCGCCGGTTTTAATTATTCCTCGCAAGTCAATCAGATGAATGCATTAACCGTTTCTTTGGCAAGACGTCTGTCTGAGGTAAACAGTGGACTGGTAACCTTTGAGCAGCTCAATCAGTCAATCGCGGCATTAAGCAATTCCACGGAACTTCTGCTCTTAACCGCAGAAACGCAGACGGATTCATTAAGCCAAGGGCTAACGAGTATTGAGTCGCGATTGACCGCCTCGGCAAGTGAGGTAGATGCATCATTAGGGCAGTGGCAGTCTAGTATTGCTCAGGAGATGTCTGCGATGTTGGAGGACACGCGTTCGTCTTCAGCCGGTATTGTGCGGGCAATTGAGCAGCTAGGTACCGCGCAGCGTGGATTGCTTGAGACAACACCCACACTACGTGAACTAGTAGCCCTGAGGGAGCAAATTGAAGCGCTGATTGTTCTGGAGCGCAACCAATACCTGGAGACAATCGCGGCTTCGCAATCGGCCGCGGCCGTCGCAGAGGAGCCTCTTGCACCTGAGCCGCCCCCTTTGCAATTCCGTCGAGCTCCTGAGTAATGCAACACGCAGGCCGATAAGTGCAATGCGGGAGCTCGATCGACCTTCATCTTCATTTCATTTCGAGTTGTATTAGCTCGGCGTGCCTTCGATTTAGGCACGAAGTGAAAGACTATAAGCCAGCCTTTGTTGAAAAAGCGTGATGTCACATTGGTGACATGGTTCGGGAATTACACGAAGCGAGAAGGCCCTGAGTTGCTGAAAGCCTTGTGGTTAATGGTGCCCAGAGGCGGAATCGAACCACCGACACGAGGATTTTCAATCCTCTGCTCTACCGACTGAGCTATCTGGGCATGACGGATGTTGCGGTCTTGCGAGGGTTTCACTTGCTGCCAAATTTGGCAAGGCGCGTATTAAACCCGCAGACGATAGGTCGAGTCAAGCCCGGGCTGTCAGTGCTCCAGAGGCACATAGCCCGTTGCAGTGTCGTGGGCTTCGTTACTCAGAAACTTGGCCATTTCCTCCTGCAGATAGCGACGATGATCAGCGTTCATCATGCTCAACTGCTTCTCATTGATCAGCATCGTCTGCTGTTTCTGCCATTCCTGCCAGGCCTGTCGTGACACCTGTTCAAAGATCTCCTGACCCTTGCTGCCGGGATAGGGCGGGGTGTCGAGTCCGGGCAGGTCCTTCTGATACTTGCGGCAAAACACGGTTCGGGGCATGGCGATTTCCTTCGTTGTCAGAGCGCCGGGGCGTTCGCGCCTGGCAGGTTCATCACGTGGGCAGGCCCGTTGAGTCGAGACTCCGCGCCAGACGCTGCAGCAAGTCCTTGACGGGCGCGGCAAGACCGACAGCAGTGGTGTGCGGGGCGCTCACTGGTCCGAGAGGGTACCAGAGCCAGCGCCCGGCCTCCATGACTGTGACTGGCGTCTGAGCGGCATCGGCCAGCAAGGGGGTAATCTCCAGATGGAAGTGGCTGAATGTGTGCTGCACGGCGGGCCAGGATTCCAGCGTGGTGCTGCTGCCAAGGCCTTGTGCGTGGCAGAACTGCTGCGCTGCAGCCACATCCGCGAATTCCGGAAAACTCCAGAGGCCGCCCCAGATGCCAGCCGCGGGCCGTTTCTCCAGCAGCACGTGTCCCGAGGCGGTGCGGCACATCAGCATGCAGACGGTACGGCGGGGCAGCGTCTTCCTGGGTTTGCGATGGGGGAGTTCGCCGACACGGCCCGCGGCGTGTGCCTGACAGCCGGTCTGCAAGGGGCACAGCAGACAGGCCGGTTTGCTGCGGGTACACACCGTGGCGCCCAGATCCATCATGGCCTGCGTAAAGCGCGCGAAATCAGTGGTGGGAGTGGCATCCTCGGCGATCCCCCACAAGGACTTCTGCACCGCAGGCAGGTCTGGCCAGCCCTCGATGGCATGGTAGCGGCACAGCACGCGCTTGACATTGCCGTCGAGGATGGCAGCCCGCACTCCGCTGCCGAGCGCGAGAATGGCGCCTGCTGTAGAGCGCCCGATGCCGGGAAGTTCGCAGAGCCCCGCGACATCACCTGGGAAGGCACCCTGCAACTGGTTGCTGACAATGACGGCGCTGCGATGCAGATTGCGGGCCCGGGCGTAATAGCCAAGACCGGTCCAGTGATGCAATACCTCGTCGAGAGGCGCGGCGGCCAGCGCGTGCACATCCGGGAAGTGCGCCATGAAACGCTGAAAATAGGGAATGACGGTGTTGACCTGAGTCTGCTGCAGCATGATTTCCGAGACCCACACGCGATAGGGCGTCGGGTTCTCCTGCCATGGCAGATGATGGCGTCCGCTGTGGGAAAACCAGTGCAGAACGCTGTCGGCGAAGGAGCAGCTTGGCATCGTCGCGGCAGCCTGGCTCAGCGCAGTACGCGGTCAAGCAGGTTGCGCGCGGCATCCTGCAGGTCGGCAGGCGCCTGGTCGCTCACGGCGTCCTGCACGCGCCTTTGCACCTGGTTGCGGGAAATCTCCACGAACAAGTCCCTCACTCTGCCGAAGTCGGGGCCACAGTACTGGCTGTATTCGGCATCGAAACGGGCGCTGCACTGTACCGGCCAGCCAACCCCCTGGTAGAGCGGTGCCACCGCGATGGTCTGCGGCGCAGGCTCGCCGTACACCGTCAGGAGCGCGGAAAAGTCGAAGCGCTCTTGCGCAAGATCAATGCCGCCTGTGGCGTCTATCTCGAAATTGTCCAGTTGCAGAGTGAATTGCTGATTCTGCGCAATGCCCTGCGTGAAGCTCAAGCTGCCTTCGGCGCTGGCGAAGCGCACCACGTCTGGCCAGCGCTGCGCCAGATCGCCCGAGCCCGCGGGGCTGAGGACGGAAATGGCTGAAAACAGCTGCTTCACAATGCCGATATCGACGGCATTGTCCGTAACACTGAAGCTGGTGGACCCGTTGATGGTGCTCAGCAGCTGGGCGGTGCTGCGACCCTGCATGGTGTGGAAAGACTCCAGATTCACCTTGCCTTGGGCGAATGCCACTGCAGGGACCGTCCGGGCCAGCTGCGCGATGTCCATGTTCTGTACTGAGAAGATGCTGGTCAGGCTGGGGGGCGTCTGTCGAGTGTCGAAGTTCACTGCAGCCGTCAGTTGTCCGGCGTAAAAACCGGCAGGACGCAGGTTCAGACTCAGCCGGCCATTGCGCAGGGACAGGAGCGCATTGACGTTGTGCAGTTGCAGGCCGCCCATGGCAATGGATTCGAGGGCGTGACTGCCTTCAATGTCCATGGCTTGCAGCAGGGCAATTGGCAGCTCCGTCTCTGCGGCGGGCACCGTCGCCGCCGCTGCGGTTTGCGTGGCCTCGCCGGGAGTCGAGGTGCTGCCGGCATTCCCGGTATAGCGATTGAGATCGAGCGCATTGCCGCTGAGACTGTAGCGCAAGGACCCCGGAACGCCCGGCTGCGCAGCCATCCAGGTAGCAGTGGCATCGACGCGCATCTGATCGAGCGACAGACGCAGCGCCGTAATGTCCATCTGTCGCGCATTGCCCGCAAACTCTGCACTCAGGCTGAACTGATCGGTGTCGGTGCTGAACTCCTCCGGTAGCGCATTGCCGGGTATGGCAACCGCATCGCTGCGAACATACAGATCCAGGAAGTCCGAGAGCGGGAACGTGTTGCTCTGCAACGAACCGCGCAAGGTCACTGCGTCGCGCAAATTCTCCACGCTGAGTGCGCCGCTGAGTTGCAAGGGATTGAGCTTGATGACCAGATCGTCCAGCGTGGCATTGCCGGCCGCGAGGTCTGCACGGGCGAGCGTCGAGAGGTTGATGACAGCCAGCGAGCTGCCGTCTTCCTGTCCTATCGCAAAAGACAGTTCGAGGGGGAACGGGCGGTCGCGCAGGTTCGCATGGCTGCTGCTCAAGGTGACGTTGTTCAAGTGGGTGCTGAACCCGCGCTGTCGGTCCTGCACGTCGATGCTGGCATTGCGAATACTGATCTGCGCGATGCTGCTTGTATCCACGCTGCTGCCTGCAGTGGCGGGCTGAGCGGTCGCGGGCAGCTGCGTGCTTGTGGTCCCGGCAGTGGCGGCGCCTTCGGTCTGCCAGTTGCTGCGGCCGCTCTCGTCGACGAGCCAGTTCACGTGCAGACCGTCTATCTGCAACTGCTGCAGCGCGAGCCGGCCGTCCAGGAGGGCGCGTGGTTCCAGCTTGATGTTCATTTGCGCCAGCGAGGCCAGTTCCGTTGGAGAACCGGGGTTGCGCAGGCGCAGATCGCTCAAGGCCAGACCGAACACGGGCCGGAAGGTCCAGGAAATGTCGCCTGCCATGGTCAGCTGCAGGCCGGTCTGGCTGGCAAACGCAGACTCCAGCGCGGGGCGGTAACGCACTGGATCGATGACCATGAACGCTGTCGTTACCGCGATGGCGATCAGTGCGATCAGTGCCACCAGGGCTATCAACAGGGTCTTGAACAGCTTCAGCATAGTGGAGTTCCGGGGGTGCCTGCGCACATTTTCAGTCAGGGACGCGAGAGGCCGAAGTGTAACCCAAAGCACCCTGCGGACGCACCGCCCGCATACTGGAAGTGCCGGGAAAATCACGGTTTACGGCGCGCAGCAGGGAGTGGCGGGGGCAGATCTCTGCTTTCAAAAGCGTCAATGCTGCCCGTATAATGCGCGTCACCTGAAACCGGCCAGAACTGCCGGTCGGCGCGCGCATGCGGGGAACAGTGATGTCATCACGACAAGCAACAGTGGAACGCAATACCAAGGAGACCCAGATCAAGGTTTCCGTGAATCTCGACGGCAAAGGCGATCTGCAATGCGAAACCGGCCTGCCATTCCTTGACCACATGCTGGATCAGGTGGCGCGCCACGGCCTTATCGACATTACTGTCAAGGCGGTGGGTGATCTGCACATTGATGCCCACCACACGGTGGAAGATCTGGGCATCACGCTGGGCATGGCCTTCAACAAAGCCCTCGACCGCAAGGGCATCCGTCGTTACGGACACGCCTACGTGCCGCTGGACGAAGCCTTGTCACGCGTTGTCATCGACTTCTCCGGTCGGCCGGGTCTCGAGTATCACATTCCCTTCACCCGAGGCGCGGTGGGCGGGTTCGATGTGGACCTGTTTCACGAGTTCTTCCAGGGCTTCGTGAATCACGCACTGCTTACACTGCACATCGACAATCTGCGCGGGGTCAATTCACACCACCAGATCGAAACCGTATTCAAGGCATTCGGACGTGCTCTGCGGATGGCGATGGAAATCGACCCGCGCAGCAGTGATGTCATTCCGTCCACGAAGGGCGCGTTGTAAGCGGGCGTCGTCGCACCAGCATCAGGTTGTCACTATGAACAAAGTCGCCGTCATCGATTACGGAATGGGCAATCTGCATTCCGTCGCCAAGGCGCTCGAGTATGTCGGACGCAATGTATCGGTCAATGTCACCAGCGACGCCGCCACGATTCTGCAAGCCGATCACGTGATCTTCCCTGGTGTCGGCGCCATACGTGACTGCATGGCCGAGATTCGTCGTCTGGGCATCGACGAAATAGTCGCTGAAGTCAGCCGCCAGAAGCCGCTGCTCGCCATCTGCGTTGGCATGCAGGCACTGATGGAGTCCAGCGAGGAAAACGGTGGCGTGGAGTGCCTGGGGCTGGCGAAGGGTCAGGTGCGCTTCTTCGGCAACGTCGATGCAGGCGCCGGGTCGCCCCTGAGCGCGTCCTGCAGCGGCCTCAGTGACGAACAAGGCAATTCCCTGAAGGTGCCCCACATGGGCTGGAACTGTGTCAAACAAACGGATCAGCATCCACTCTGGCAGGGCATTGAAGACAACACGCGGTTCTACTTCGTACACAGTTATTACGTCGCTCTGGGCGCAGGCGAGTCGGCCTCGGGCCTCACACGCTACGGTGTCGAGTTCACCGCGGCGTTGAACAAAGGCAACATCTTCGCCGTGCAGTTCCACCCCGAGAAAAGTCAGCATGGCGGCCTGCAGTTGCTGCGCAACTTCCTCGCGTGGGACGGCGTCTAGCTGGATTCTGGACTGGATAATTTTTTATGTTGATCATCCCCGCAATTGATTTGAAAGATGGCCAGTGCGTGCGCCTGAAACAGGGCCGCATGGAAGACTCCACCGTGTTCTCCGACGATCCGGTCAAGACAGCAGGTCACTGGCTGTCCCAGGGAGCGCGTCGTCTGCATCTGGTGGACCTGAACGGCGCCTTTGCCGGCACGCCGGTCAACGGCGGTGTAGTACAGGCAATCGCCCGCCACTACCCGTCCCTGCCTTTGCAGATCGGCGGCGGCATCCGCGACCTGGGCACCATTGCCCGCTACCTGGCGGCAGGCGTGTCCTGGGTGATCATCGGGACCAAGGCTGTGCGTGACCCCGGTTTCGTGGCCGAAGCCTGCCACGAGTTTCCCGGCCAGATCATTGTCGGCCTGGATGCCGTAAACGGCATGGTGGCCACCGATGGCTGGGCCAATGTGACCGATGTGAATGTGATCGAGCTGGCACGTCGTTTCGAAGACTTCGGCGTGGAAGCCATCATCTACACCGACATCGCCCGCGACGGCATGATGCAGGGCGTCAATGTGCCTGCCACCGTGGCGCTGGCAGAGGCAACCGGCATTCCTGTCATCGCGTCAGGCGGCCTCAGTCGCATCGAAGACATCCATGCCCTGCAGGCCGTGGCGAAGACTGCCACCGGCGGCGGCATCATGGGGGCAATCACCGGGCGCGCGATCTACGAAGGCGCCCTGAATCTGGCAGCGGCGCAGCGCTACTGTGACGAAGCATCCCGCGGGTAAGCGGCACTGGTATCTGGAACGAGGCAAGCAATGGCACTGGCCAAACGAATTATTCCGTGTCTGGATTGCGACAAGGGACGCGTCGTGAAAGGCGTGAAATTTCTGGATATCCGCGATGCGGGTGATCCGGTAGAAATCTCCAAACGCTACAGTGATGCCGGCGCCGACGAGATCACCTTCCTCGACATAACCGCCAGCCATGAAGGGCGCGAGACGACGGTGCATACTGTCGAGGCCATCGCTGGCCAGGTTTTCATTCCGCTGACAGTCGGAGGCGGCATCCGCACGCTGGATGACATTCGCACCATGCTGAACGCCGGTGCTGACAAGGTGTCCATCAATACTGCTGCTGTGTTCAATCCGGATTTCGTGCGCGATGCCGCAGAACGGTTTGGCTCGCAGTGCATCGTGGTGGCCATGGATGCCAAGAAGGTCAGTCTGCCCGGGGAAGCCGGGCGCTGGGAGATCTTCACTCACGGGGGCCGCAAAGCCACGGGAATCGATGCAGTGGAGTGGGCCAGGCGCATGGTGAGTTACGGCGCAGGCGAGATTCTGCTGACCAGCATGGACCGTGACGGCACGAAGAGCGGTTTTGATCTCGCCTTGAACAGAGCAGTAAGCGACAGCGTGTCAGTGCCCATCATCGCTTCGGGCGGTGTGGGCAATCTTCAGGATCTGGTGGATGGCGTGCTGACCGGACATGCGGATGCAGTGCTCGCCGCCAGCATCTTTCATTTTGGCGAATACAGCATTCCGGAAGCCAAGCGTTACATGGCCGACAAGGGCATCACAATGCGTCTGTAGCACCCTGCTGCAGACGGATCATCTCGGATACCGGCACCAGTTCGATGTTCATCTGGGTCAGTGTCGGAATCGCTTTCTCCAGATACTCCAGCGTGGCTTCGTAAGGATGGCCGATGCCTGTCGCAAAGCCCTTTTCGCGGGCCACCTGCAGCAAGCGCTGGAATTCACGGTCAATGTCCTCGTGCGTCTGCACATTGTCGAGAAACACATTGCGCGTGAGCGTAGGGATGTTGGCCTCGCGTGCGATATGCCCCGCCACGCTCGCGGCATTCGTGTAGCTGTCGACAAAATACAGATCGCGACCCTGCAGAGTTTCCATTACCCAGCGCATCGGGCTTTCCAGCGTTGTCAGCTCGCTGCCCATGTGATTGTTGATGCCCTTGAGATAAGGCACGGCAGCCAATGCTTGTGACAACGTGCTCACAAATTCTTCCTTGCTCAGCGTCGGCGTCAGGCCACCCGGCCCCAGGGGCATGTTGGCGAGGTTGCTCATCGGGGCGTGCAGCATCACTTCCTTGCCGTTGCGGTGGGCCGCTTCGGCCAGTTCCGCGCCGAACGGCGTATGGGGCAATACCGCAAAGGTCACGTCATCGGGAAGGGCAACGGCGCGGGCGCCAAGGGTGTCCGCATAGCCGATGTCGTCGATGATGATGGCGATGTAGCGAGTCTCCGTGGGTGGAAGAACCAGTACGGGAAGCGCTTCGTCAGGCGGAGTGCCTGCGGGCGGCGCCGGGTCAGGCGCCAGGGGCATGGCCTGGGTCAGAGGCACGGAGGGATCAGCGGCCACAGTCTCCGGAGTCTGCCCGACAGGCTGCTCGATTGTCTGCGCAGGCGCACTTGCTGGCGGGGGTGTCTCCTGCACGAGCGGCACGGGTGCAGGCGCCGGCGGCGCGGCGCGCTCCGGCGTGAACAGCCAGAGTGACAGTGGCATTCCCACCAGCCCGATCATCATCATGACGAGCGGGCGTGGGTTGCGTGCAATGGCCTCGATCAGCGGGTCTCGTTCGGTCAAGGCAAGGGGGTCTCAGCGGGCGCCGTGTCAGGCGCGCGGGATTGTGTCACTGCTGCAGCCGGGCTGCGCTGGCGGTTGCGGCCGTTCTCGAGAATGTTGAGTCCGCGCAGCAGGGTCAGGGCCTCCTGCAGCTGATAGTCGGTGGAGACCACCTGTTCTGCGCTGACTTCGGCGGCGCGCTCTTCGTCGTTGATGTCGTCCAGGTCATTGCCATTGCGCAGGTGACCGGCCAGGTCGGCTTCCGTATACCCGGTGCGTTCCGTGGTGCGGGTGACCAGACCTTCCTCAATGATGATGTCGGGCTGGATGCCCTGGGCCTGGATGGAGCGACCTTCGGGGGTGAAGTACAGGGACGTCGTGAGTTTGATGGCGCGATTCTCGGCAATCTGCATGACGCTCTGCACCGAACCCTTGCCGAAACTGCGCGTGCCCATGATGACAGCGCGGCCGTGATCCTGCAGTGCACCGGCCACGATTTCGGCCGCAGAGGCCGAGCCGGAGTTGATCAGCACGACCACTGGCACGCCTTCGCTGGGGTCCTCCGGCGTGGCGAAGAACTCCATCTCGATTTCTTCGTTGCGGCCCTGGGTGTAGACGATTCGGCCAGAAGTCACGAAGGCATCCACCACTTCCACGGAGGCCTGCAGAATGCCGCCAGGGTTGTTGCGCAGATCCAGCACCAGGCCTTTCAGATCAGGCTGTGCGGCTTTGATTTCCGTCAGTGCTTCGAGCACTTCCTCGCCGGTGTTCACCTTGAATTGCGAGATGCGCAGGTAAGCGTAGCCGGGTTCGAGTTCGCGCTGCCTCACGCTGGCCACTTCGATGATGTCGCGGACCAGAGTGATTTCCAGCGGTTCGGGTTCCCCTTCCCGCATGATGCCCAGCACGATGGAGGTGCCGATTTCACCGCGCATCAATTCCACGGCTTCGTCGATCTGCATTTCCACCAGAGGTCTGCCGTCAATCTCGACGATCAGGTCGCCAGGCATCACGCCGGCGCGTTGTGCAGGAGAATCGTCAATCGGGGTGATGACCTTGATGAAACCGTTCTCTTCGCCCACTTCGATGCCAAGGCCGCCGAACTCACCGGTCGTGGTTTCCTGCAGCGAATCGTAATCTTCCGATGTGAGGTAGGCTGAATGCGGGTCCAGGCCCGACAACATGCCCTTGATGGCGTATTCCAGCAGTGTCTTGTCATCAATGGGTTCGACGTAGGCGTTGCGGATATTGTCCAGCGCCTCTGCGAAGATGCGCACTTCCTCCAGCGGCAGAGGCAGGGGTTGTGCCGCAGGCGCGACGGGCTGCGCGATGACGGCGCTGCTGAGTGATCCTGCCACTATCAGTGCGATGGCGTGCGACAGCCTGGCACGTGCCGGTCGTGCAGCGGATCGGGTGGCGATTGGTGTACCGAATCGAATGTGCATGGGCTCTCCGTCTTCTCTGTCGCTGGCAGCGCTGATTGTCATTGCTCTGGACGCGTTGGGCCGAGCATAGCACGCCGATCTCGCAGCCCTACAGGGGCGGCGCGAATTTCAGGGCTGCCACCAGGAGGCAGGGTCTTCGGCCTGACCATTGTGGCGGATTTCGAAGTAGATGCCAGACTCCTCCATGCCGCCATTGCTTCCCGCGGTGGCCAGCGCTTCGCCCCGATTGACCCAGTCGCCGTTGCGTTTGATCAGGCTGCCATTGTTGGCATACAGGCTCATGTATCCCTCCCCGTGGTCCACTACTACCAGCAGGCCCGAGCCCCTCAGCCAGTCCGAGAAGACTACCCGGCCCGGATGGACAGCGCGGACCGGTGAGCCTTCCACCGCGCTGAGCACGATACCCTGGCGATGCAGATTGCCGTCACTGTAAGTGGCGCCGAAGCGGTTCATCGCGTCGCCTTCCACGGGGCGGGGCAGTTGGCCCCGTGCCTGGGCAAAGGGTGTCAGCTGTTCCGGGGCAGGGATGTTGATGATGGCATCCTGAATCTGCTGCACCAGGTCTTCCAGGCGCTGGCGGTCGGCGGTGAGCTGCTCCAGCTCTCCGCTGCGGGTGGCGATTTCGGCTTCCAGCTCGTTCAGCAGGGCCTGCCGGTGTTCCGTTTCACTGTTCAGCGTCTGTTGCTGGGTTGCCAGTGTTTGCCTGATGTCTTCCAGCTGCAGGCTCGTGGATTCGAGCGCGGCCGCCGTGGTGTCGAGCTCTTCCAGGGTATCGCGGTAAGCATTGATACTGGCAAGGCGCGCCTGATTGAAGTCGGCGTAATAGCGCAGCATGCGGGCACCAAGAGAGGCATCTTCCTGGGTCAGCAGCAGTTTCAGGTAGCTTTCCCGGCCGCTGCTGTAGGAGGCCCGCAGCGCACGTATGATCAGGTCTTCCTGGCCGGCAAGCGTTTCCAGCAGCGCGGCCTGGCGGGTGTCGAGCGACTCCAGTTGCAGACCGAGCGTGGCGAGTTCCGCTTCGTTGCCCGAGATGTCCGCGAGATTTGCCGTAATGGCGGAGCCGGCCTCGCGCAGCGCGCTCTCCAGGTCGGAACGATTGTTGGTGGCAGAGTTCAGCCAGTCTTCTATCTGACTGATGGCTGCATTGAGCTGCTGCAGCTGCTCTTCAGGCAGGGGATCTTCCGCCGCCGCGGCCAGACTGCCCGTGAACAGTATGGACAGCAGCAGCGGCCAGGAGCGCAGCCCTTTCAGGCAGACTTCTGCATGAGACATTGGCCAGTCATCTCTGCCGGGATCGGCAGCTCCATCAGGGCGAGCATGGTGGGGGCAATGTCACACAGGCTCCCGGGTTGTCGGAACGTCCAGCCGCGCCTGCCGACGTAGACCAGCGGAACCGGTCCGCTGGTGTGGGAGGTCAGGGGTTGCCCGGACTCCTCGTCCACCATCTGTTCGACATTGCCGTGGTCGGCAGTAATCAGACACTGCGCGTCACTGGCTTCAATCGCGGCCACGATGCGGCCGAGGCAGACATCCAGCGCTTCCACAGCTTTCACGGCCGCGTCGAAGCTGCCGGTGTGGCCGACCATGTCGCCGTTGGCGTAGTTGCAGACGATGGCGTCATAGGTGCCCGATGCAATGGCCTCCACCAGGCGGTCCGTCACTTCGAAGGCGCTCATTTCCGGCTTCAGGTCGTAAGTCGCTACCTGAGGAGACGGGATCAGGATGCGTGTCTCCCCCGCGAACGGCTCTTCGCGGCCACCACTGAAGAAGAAGGTCACATGCGCGTATTTCTCGGTTTCAGCGATGCGCAGCTGAGTCTTGTGGAGCGCGCCCAGATATTCCCCGAGTACGTTGTCCATGGGTTGTGGTGGGTAGGCGCACATGACGCCGATGTCCGACGCGTATTCAGTCAGGGTCACGAAGTCGCCCAGTGCCGGGCGCTGCCCGCGGACAAAACCCGTAAAGGCGGGGTCCTGGAGCGCGCGAGTGAGCTGCCGGGCGCGGTCGGAGCGAAAATTCATGTAGATCAGGGTGTCGCCATCGGCAATGTGGATTGCAGGCTCGCCGGGAGCGGCCACGACGGTCGGTTTCACGAACTCATCATCTTCGCCGCGGGCATAGGCAGCTGCCAGCGCTTCATCCACAGACGCACTGCTAAACTCGGCCTTGCCAGCGGTCAGCAGATCATAGGCAGTCTGCACGCGGTCCCAGCGGTTGTCGCGATCCATGGCGAAGTAACGACCGACGATCGACACAATGCGCCCGCAGCCTGACTCGCGCAGCTGTGCTTCGGCGCGCTGCAGTGACACCAGCGCGCTGCGGGGCGGCGTGTCGCGCCCGTCCAGAAAGGCATGCAGATAGATGCGTTCGGCCCCGCGCTGACTGGCCAGGTCAATCATGGCCAGAATCTGGTCTTCATGACTATGAATGCCACCGGGAGAGAGCAGTCCCATGATGTGCACGGCCTTGTCATTGAGAATGGCCTTGTCGACGGCGTCCACGAGTGGCTCGTTCAGGTAGAAGGTCCCGTCTTCAATCGCCTTGTCGATGCGGGTCAGATTCTGATAGACCACCCGACCTGCGCCCAGGTTCATGTGGCCCACTTCGGAGTTGCCCATCTGTCCCCTGGGCAGACCAACCTCCACTCCGGACGTCGTGATCAGCGTGTGCGCACAGCGGGACCAGAGTGAATCCCACACCGGAGTGTGGGCTGCGCTGATGGCATTGTGCTCGACCTCTTCGCGGTGGCCCCAGCCGTCGAGGATCAGCAGCAGGGTTGTGTTTTGGGCAGTGGCAGGTGCGAAAGAGCTCATGACAAGGAATATTCCGACTGGGTTGGAAAGAAGTGCCGGGCATTATCCCGGAAAGCGCCAGTCAAGGCGAGTCCGGGGGCTGAGCATCGCGTGACGCGATTCGGGTTCACACGTTCTAATGCCATGAATTGGTGTGTATACTGCCCACCTTTTTTGCGCGGTCTGCGCTTCATCAGCGGGCTGTCGCATTCCTCCGCCGCCGCCCAGAGGCGCGGCAACGAGCACTGGGTCTTATGGCGCAATTCATTGAATTTATTGGTAACCACTGGATACTCTCGACGCTGTGGGTGGGCTTGGTGGCGGCGCTGGCCCTGCATCGGAACAAAACTTCCGGCGAGTCAGTGAGTGCCCAGCAGGCGGTCATGCTGATCAACCGCTCCAACGCCATCGTTGTGGATATTCGCGACAAAAAGGATTTCGATTCCGGTCACATTGTCGACGCCGTCCATATTCCCATGACCAAACTGAGCGTCCGCGTCACGGAGCTGGACAAGCACAAGGCTGACCCGGTGATCGTCGCGTGCCGGCTGGGGTCGCAATCCATCGATGCAGTCAAGGTGCTCAAGGGCGCCGGATTCACGCAGGTGCTGCGCTTGAGCGGCGGCATGACCGAGTGGCGGGCTCAGGGCCTGCCGCTGGTGCAGTAGCAAAAGATTCCTTCAGGGGAAGCAAGGCACAACTTTTTCACTAACTCACGAGCGATGCAGGAACAGACATGGCAGACAACAACACAGATCAGAATTCTCAGACAGCGCCAGTGGCCGGGGCAGCCAACGGGCAGGAGGCAGCCAATCCAGGTCCCGCTTTCGCCCTGCAGCGCATCTATCTGAAGGACGCTTCGTTTGAATCTCCCCGCAGTCCGGTGGTCTTTCAGGGCCAATGGGCACCGAAGGTCTCTTTCAATCTGGGAACCAAGAGTGCCCGCATCGCCGACGGCGTCTTTGAAGTGGTCCTGACGGTCACCGTGGAAGCCAAAGTGGAAGAAGCCGCGGCGTTTCTGGCGGAAGTTCACCAGGCAGGTGTCTTTACCTGTGTTGGCCTTGTGGACGGCGATCTGGAACACGTGCTTGCGGCAGTCTGCCCTAACATTCTGTTCCCCTATGCCCGCGAAGCTGTGGACTCCCTGATCGTCAAGGGCAGCTTCCCGCCGATCAACCTGGCACCGGTGAATTTCGACGCTCTGTACGTGCAAACCAAACAGCGCCAGGCTGCTGAAGCCGCTGCCAAGGCCGCACAGCCCGCCGCCAACTGACGTCATTCACAGGGTCGCGCTTGCCCGGCCCTGTGGCTCTTCAGTCTCCGAATGCGAAGCCCTGCTGACGCAGGGCTTCGTACACCACTACTGCCACCGTATTGGACAGGTTCAGGCTGCGGCTGCCCGGGCGCATTGGAACTTTCAACAATTGCTGCTGCGGCAGGGAATTGCGTATCTCGTCTGGCAGCCCGCGCGTCTCGGGTCCGAACAACACCACATCACCTGCCTGGAACTGTACCTCGGAGTAAGTCCGCTGCGCTTTCGTGCTGAACGCAAACATTCTTCCCGGCGGTTTGTCCGTTAAAAAATCGTCCCAGCTTTCATGCAGGGTCACCCTGTGCGTCTCGTGATAATCCAGCCCCGCGCGTCGCAATTGCTTGTCTTCTATCGAAAACCCGAGTGGTTTGATCAGGTGCAGAAATGTGCCCGTGTTGGCTGCCAGGCGGATGATGTTTCCCGTATTTGGCGGGATCTCGGGTTGATATAGGGCGATATGCAGCACGGGGGGGGCGTTTACCGGTTGGTTAAAATGTCCCCGAATGTACCCGGTGATAAGTTTTTTTACTATATATTCTATGACATTCCCTTCGACGATGGCAGCCTCACGCCGGCGCTGGCCGCGAAGTCAGGTGACACGGTAGATGTGGCCAGCAATCAGTTCATCGTGCGGCCCTTCGGCTTCGACATCGACTTCAGCAACGGCCGCGAGCTCAATGGTGTCGCCGATGACTCCTACTCTGTGGATCACACCGGCTCGCGCTGGAAGATTGCCGGCGAAGCCTTCGATACCACTGTGACGGCAGTGGGCTGGCAGGCCGGCGACGATCTCAACAACGACGGCGTGCCGGATTCCGGCGCCAATCTTGCCAACAATCACCCGACGCCCAATTTCGATCTGGATTCGGAGTCGGGGGATTACAGCGTGCTGCTGAGCGTGGTCGAGACCAAGGTGCCTGGTGGCATTGATGGGGTCATAACCGATGATGACTTCGACAATTTCGCGCTGGGCGCGCAGACCCACTCCATCGTCTACAACGAGGTGGGTGTGATCGACATGCGTGCCGACATTGTGGATGCCACTGACACCGTCATTCCCTATCTGGGCACTGCGAACGTGCAGGGCACCGTTCTGAACGTAGGGCGCTTCTATCCGAACCTGTTCACCGTGGCGGATACGGATCTGCTGTCGCGGGTGTTGCAGGCCTGTACACCGGAATCCACGTTCACCTACATGGGCGAAGCGTTCGGTGTTGAATTCACGCTGACAGCCAAAGGCCTGACGGACAGCGGCAACTACACGACGGTGAACTACCGGGGCGACTACGCGTTCCTCGACACGTTCGTAGAACTGGAGATGGTGGCCATCGACGACGTGAGCACAGCAGACGATGTGAACTACAGTTCGCGTCTGGTCAATCTCATGTCAGGCGGAATTCCCTCGGACTTCAGCGCGACCTGGAACAACGGCATCCTGGAACTCTCAGGCAACATGCGCTTTGACCGGGCGGCGTCGGGAGTGCCCGACGGCCCCTTCTCAGACATGCAGATCGCCTTCCTGCCCACCGACGAAGACAACGTCACCATTGACCCGGCGCGGGAAGATCCGCTGACCTCGCTGAGTGTGCTCAATGTCGATCTGGACACCCTGGCGACAGAGCCGGCGGACCCCGAATACAGGCTGATCCTGGAACACGAGTTCCGTTATGGCAGACTGATCATCGAGAATGCCTATGGCCCGGAAACCGAGGACCTCGCGCTGACCTTCGTGGTGGAGTACTTCGATGGCGAGGAGTTCGTGCGCAATACGATCGACAGCTGTACGTTGATCGACGTGACGGATCTGAGCTATGTGCCGGGCACTTATACGGGTGATCTGCAGGACACGGAGACCACACTTGAATCTCCCGATACCGCGAAATTCCTGGAAGGGCAGACACAGGGCCTGGAGAATGTGCCCTCGCCCACGGATGCGCCGCTGGTGACCACGGCGCCCGGAGAGGGCAACAGTGGCACGGTGAATGTCACGCTCGACTTGAACGCGGCGGGCCTTGGCTTCCTGGGCTTCGAATGGGATGACGAGGATGGTGCGGGCGATCCGGGCGAAGATTACGACGATGACCCCGTGGGCGTGATCGAGTTCGGACAGTACCGACTGCATGATCGCATCATCAACTGGCAGGAAATCTACAACCGCCCCACGCCCTGACAGGCGCAGGGCGTGGGGCAGTCAGGACGACTCAGTCCTGATCGTCACTGCCCTCGTCCATCTCGAGTTCCTTGATCTTGCGGGTCAACGTGTTGCGCCCCCAGCCCAGCAGCAATGCGGCATCGCGACGACGCCCGGCCGTGTGTTTCAGAGCCACCTCGATCATGGTGCGCTCAAATACCGGCGTGGCCTGATTGAGAATCTCCCGGTGTCCCAGATTGAGTTCCTGATCGGCCCAGTTGTAGAGCAGTTGCGACCAACTGCCCGAGCTGCTGCTTTGCGCCTGCGTCTCCAGCAGTTCCGGTGGCAGATCGTCGATGTGTACTTCGCGACTGGACGCCATGACGGTGATCCAGCGGCAGAAGTTCTCGAGCTGGCGCACGTTGCCGGGCCAGTTCAGCCCCGTCAGATATTTCTCGGTTTCCGGACGCAATACCTTGGGTTCTGTTTCCAGCTCTTCTGCCGCTTTGGCCAGGAAATGCTGGGCCAGACGCGGAATGTCCTCGCGGCGGTCGCGCAGACGCGGAATGTGAATGCGGATGACGTTCAGGCGGTGAAAAAGGTCTTCCCGGAACAGGTGTTTGGACACCAGTGATTCCAGATTCTGGTGCGTTGCCGCAATGATGCGCACGTCTACCTTGATGGGGGTATGTCCGCCCACGCGATAGAACTCGCCGTCGGACAGTACCCGCAACAAGCGCGTCTGCGTCTCGGGGGGCATGTCGCCGATCTCGTCCAGGAAAAGCGTGCCGCCGTTGGCCTGTTCAAAGCGGCCCGTGCGCTGGGCCGTGGCGCCGGTGAAGGCCCCCTTCTCATGGCCGAAGAGTTCGGACTCGATCAGATCCTTGGGAATGGCGGCCACGTTCAGAGCGATGAACTGGTTCTTCTTGCGGGGGCTGTGGCGATGCAGGGCATGGGCCACCAATTCCTTGCCTGTGCCGGATTCCCCGTTGATGAGCACGGTGATATTGGACTGTGACAGGCGGCCGATGGCGCGGAAGACTTCCTGCATGGCCGGCGCTTCGCCGATGATGTCCTTGCGGCTTTCCAGCACCGGGGTCGGGACTTCCACATTCTTCTCGCGGGCATGTTCCAGCGCCCGCACCGTCATGGCGACAGCTTCATCGATGTCAAAGGGCTTGGGCAGATACTCGAAAGCGCCACGGCTGTAGGACGATACCGCGCTGTCCAGGTCAGAGTGAGCCGTCATGATGATCACTGGCAGCTGCGGGTATTGATCATGCACGGTGGACAACAGGTCCAGCCCGTTGATGCCGGGCATGCGGATGTCGCTGATGATGGCGTCAGGACGCTCCTTCTCCAGGCGGTGCAGAAGGTCTTCACCATTCTCGAAGCATTGTGTATGCAGCCCGGTTTTAGTCAGGGATTTTTCGAGTACCCAGCGTATGGACTTGTCGTCATCCAGTACCCAGACGGAGTTGTGCTTGCTCATGATTGCCGGTCCTGTGTTTCTGCCAACTTGCGTTTGCCCCGCGCGCTGGGCGCCACGGGGATGTAGATTGCGAAACGCGTATGCCCTGGTTTGCTGTCACATTCGATCATGCCCTTGTGCTGGTTGATGATGGAATGGGCGATCGAGAGTCCCAGCCCAGTGCCTTCCGCACGCCCGCTGATCATCGGGTAGAAAATGCTGCCGATCAGGTCCTCCGGAATGCCCGGTCCGTTGTCGATCACTTCAATCCTTGCGGCCAGGCGATGGAATACCGAGCCGATGGTGATGTTGCGAAGTACGCGTGTGGTCAGCAGGATTCTGCCGGAGCTATGCCGCACGTTCGGGCTCTCCAGCGCCTGCATCGCATTGCGCACGATGTTCAGAACTGCCTGAATCATTTGTTCCGAGTCGGCCATGACATCCGGAATGCTCGGGTCGTAGTTGCGCTCGATGCGGATGTCCTTGTCCATCACTTCCACTTCGATGAGGCTGCGGACGCGCTCAACCACTTCATGGATGTTGATGGCCCGCAGCTCCGGCGGTTTGCGCGTGCCCACCAGGCGATCCACCAGCTTGTGCAGACGATCGGCCTCTTCAATGATCACACTGGTGTAATCGGTCAGTTCGCCCTCTGGCAGCTCGCGGGCCAGCAACTGGGCGGCCCCACGGATGCCGCCCAGGGGGTTCTTGATTTCATGGGCGAGCCCGCGCACCAGTTCGCGGGTGGTCTCGTGGGTGCTGACCAGCGCCTCTTCCTTGCTGATGCGCTCGGCATAATTGATGGCCTGAATCTCCATCAGGATATGTGCGTCCTCCAGGTCGATCAGCGGCGTGATGGTGTAGTCCACGCTGATGGTGCGCCCCTGCAGCATGGTCAGTTCGGCTTTGCGCTTGGTGAAGCTGTGGTGGCTGTTCTGGGCGCTCTGGATATCGGCAATGTCCTGGGCAGCACCCAGAAAGATGTCACCTATCCACGCCTTGTAGATCTGCCTGCCACTGATCGCGAGCGTGCTTTCGGCCGCCAGATTGATATAGGACAGGCGCAGCTCCTGATCGAAAACGATCACGCCAGTGCTCAGATTGTCCAGTAATCGCTTGTGGAGGTTATCGATAGCCAAATTTGCTGCTCTTTGGCGGTGCAGCAATGCTGCGACTCGCGCTTGGTTTTGGGTGTAGATGCAATAAGCAAACCAATCGGCGTGACAGCCTGAATTCAAAGGGTTTGCAGGATAAGCAGCGTAATTGACGTTCGACTATGCACCACTATGGTGCAAACAACAACAATTGTGTGTTCCAGAATGGCAAGCGCGCTCCATGCCGTGCCCTGTTTTCTGCAGGCAAAAAAAAGCCCGGCGCAAAGGCCGGGCTTTCGGTGTTGCTTCAGGGCGCTGGATTACACGCTGTAGTACATATCGAACTCAACCGGGTGAGTGGACATGTTCAGGCGTGTGCAGTCCTGCAGCTTCAGTTCGATGTAGGCATCGATCAGGTCGTCGCAGAATACGCCGCCATGCTTGAGGAAGTCGCGGTCCTTGTCCAGGGAGTCCAGCGCTTCGTCCAGGGAGTAGCAGACGCGCGGGATAAGCGCTTCTTCTTCCGGCTCGAGGTCGTAGAGGTCCTTGGTGGCAGCTTCGCCTGGGTGAATCTTGTTCTTGATGCCGTCGATGCCTGCCATCAGCATGGCTGCGAAGAACAGGTAGGGGTTGGCTGTCGGGTCACCGAAACGCACTTCAATACGCACTGCGCGCGGGTTGCCGCCCAGGATGTAAGGGATGCGGATGGCGGCAGAACGGTTGCGTGAAGAGTAGGCCAGCAGTGTCGGCGCTTCGAAGCCCTTCACCAGACGCTTGTAAGAGTTGGTGGAGGCGTTGCCGAAGGCGTTCAGCGCCTTGGCGTGCTTGATGATGCCGCCGATGTAGTACAGGGCTTCCATGGAGAGGCCGGCGTACTGGTCGCCTGCGAACACGTTCTTGCCATCCTTGGAGATGGACTGGTGCACGTGCATGCCGCTGCCGTTGTCACCTACCAGAGGCTTGGGCATGAAGGTGGCGGTCTTGCCGTAGGCGTCTGCCGTGTTGTGCACGCAGTACTTCAGGATCTGAACTTCGTCTGCCTTCTTCACCAGGGTGTTGAATTTGGCACCGATTTCCAGCTGGCCGGCGTTGCCCACTTCGTGGTGGTGCAGTTCGATGACCAGGCCCATTTCAGTCATGGTGTCGCACATGGCGCAACGCAGGTCCTGGAAGGAGTCGATTGGTGGAACCGGGAAGTAGCCGCCTTTGACCTTCGGACGGTGGCCCTTGTTGCCGCCTTCGATGGCCTTGTCTGACGACCAGGCCGCTTCATCCGAGCCGATCTCGAAGAAAGAGCGGTGCATTTCAGTCTTCCACTTCACTTCGTCGAAGACGAAGAACTCAGGCTCCGGGCCGAAGAACGCCTTGTCACCGATACCTGTGGACTTCAGATACTCTTCTGCACGACGGGCCACGGAGCGCGGGTCACGGTTGTACCCCTGCATGGTCTTTGGCTCGATGATGTCGCAGGTGATGTTCAGTTGCGGATCGTCGGAGAAGGGGTCCATGACGGCAGTGCTGTCATCCGGACGCAGGATCATGTCGGACTCGTTGATGCCTTTCCAGCCAGCGACAGAAGAGCCGTCGAACATCACGCCTTCCATGAAGGTCTCGTCCACAACGGCGGCCGGGAAGGTCACGTGCTGTTCTTTGCCCTTGGTGTCTGTAAAACGGAGGTCAACCCACTTTACGTCGTTTTCTTTAATCAGTTTCAGAGTCTTTTCAGACATTCTTGATCCTCCGTGAGATCGAGAAATGGACGGCTGGCGTCACGGTTTAATGGCTGGAGCCGCCGAGACATTCGGGGTTCCCTTGAAAGCCTTGCTTGCTCTTGTCTGCCTTTTTAGAGCGCTCGCGCGCGGGCTGCTGCTTGCGTCCTGCTCAACAAGTAAGCTTTGCGGAACTATAATAGCGCGCAAGCGGGCCTTGTGTGCAGGGGTGGAGCAAAATATATGCCACTCGGTAAATGCCCGCAAACCGAGGAAATCCGGCCTCTGCGGGCGAGTCCCTGAATTGGCCGCCCCACGCAATGCACCATAAAGATGCAATGCAATTCGATGTGCACCATTAAAGAGCATGGCGCCGTTTCATTCATTAATGCCAGAGTCAGTGCCATGATTTTTGTCGTCCGTTTCTGTCCCGAGATCATCATCAAGAGTCGCGAAGTACGTCGACGCTACATCGCTGCTGGTGGATGATGAGGCCTTCTTGCGCCGGATTGCAGCCCGCATGATTGCGGACTTGGGGTTTCGCGTTCTGGAAGCCGAGTCGGGAGACCAGGCGCAAGGCATTCTGCGCACCGAGGCGGTGGATATTCTGTTCACTGACATTGCCATGCCCGGGCAGCTGGATGGGGTGCAACTTGCGGTGTGGACTTCCGCCAACCTGCCGAAGGTCCGGATCATACTGGCCACTGGCTATCTGGATGATCAGAGTCGCCTGACAATAGACCGGCACTGGCAGGTACTGGAGAAACCCTACAGGCGGGACGACCTCAGCAGAGCACTGCTTGCAGTGTGACTGCAAACAACGCGGCGGCCCCTGGTGTCAGGAACCGCCGCGCGAGCACTAGGCCGCCGTACTGGACGGTGTGCTGGTGGGTATGCGGCTGAGATCTTCCACGTGTTCGCGATGCGTCGTGAAGTCGTAAAGAATCAGATACAGGCTTGGCACCAGGAACAGCGTGATTACCGTGGCAAACACCACTCCCCAGCCCAGTGAGATTGCCATCGGCACGATGAAGAAAGTCGCCGGTGTAGGCGTCACCATCAGCGGCACAAGGCCGATGAAGGTTGTCATCGAGGTCAGGAAGATCGGCCGGAAACGCGCCACGCCGGAGTTCGCCACTGCTTCTTCCAGACTGTGACCCGCTGCCACTTCGGTATTGATGTAGTCCACGAGCACCAGGCTCGAGTTCACCACAACCCCGCCCAGCGCGACGATGCCGATCAATGAGAAGAACACCAGCTCCTGGCCCATGATGAAGTGGCCGAGGATGGCGCCAATGGCGCCGAATGGAATCACGCTCATGATGATCAGCGGCTGCCCGTAAGACTTCAAGGGAATGGCCAGCAGGACAAAAATGATGAACAAGGCGAGTGGATAGGTGGAGAACAGGCTACCCAGGGATTCGTCGCGTTGTTCGCCTTCCCCACCCAGCGCCAGATTGATCTGGTATTCATCGTTCCAGCGTTGCGAAAACTCCGCCGCGATTTCCTGCGTTACCTGCTCGGGGGTGCTGACTTCGCGGTTGATGTCGGCATTCACGGTAATGATGCGCCGGCCATCCTCGCGATTGATGCTGGAATAGCCATTGCCGAGTGACAGACGGGCCACGCTGGACAAAGGCACTTCGCCACCCTCGGGCGTGCGCAACAACAGGTCTTCCAGATTGCCCAGCGACTGTCGTTCATTCTCGGGGTAACGCACCATCACCTTGATCTGGTCGGAGCCGCGCTGGATGCGCTGGGACTCCGCGCCATAGAAGGCCTGGCGTACCTGACGGGAGATGTCGTCCAGGGTGAAACCCAGCAATTCGCCTTCACGCAGGATCTCGATCTGCACTTCCTGCTTGCCGGCCCGGAAGGAATCGCTGATGTCGAACACGCCGGGATAGCGCGCCAGTGCTTCACGCAGCTCTGCCGTGGCGATGCGCAGGCTGTCTTCGTTGCGCCCTTCCAGGCGGAAACTCAAAGCCTGTCCGGCAGAGAAGGAGTCAGACACAAAGTTCATTTCCAGGGCATCAGGAATGAATCCGACCTTTTCGCGCCAACGGTCGCGAATATCATTGGCGCTCATCTGGCCGCGCGCATCGAAGGAGCTCAGGATCATGACCACTTCGGCAATGTGACTGCCCCCCGCGCTACCGCGGCCCATGGCAGGGCCGCCTCGGTTGATGCGGGAGCCAAGGGTGGTCAGGGTGTTCTCGACGATGTAGCCGGGGCTTTCAGGTGCATCGCCTGCCGCAATGCGCTCATCCAGTTCTGCTTCGATTTCCAGAACAAGTTCAGCGGCAGCAGCTTCCACTTTCGCCAGTGCCTCTTCCGTGACAGCAACGGGCACCCCTTCCGGCATCTGTATGCTGGCATAGACGCGATCACCTTCCACCGCCGGGAAGAACTGAAAAATTACCCGTCCGCTCATCAGCATGGCCACGGTGATCAGAATCACGGCGGTGGCGGCAGCCCAGGTGGCGTAGCGATAATCCAGGCATACACGCAGTGCCGGTTGATAGATTTTGGTAGCGAAAGTCTCAAGGCTGCCAGAAATGGCCTTCTGCAGAGTCTGCCAGCGCTTCACCAGCGCATTGTCTTCCGAGAAATAGCCGCCCTTGCTCTTGTGTGACAGGTGGCCCGGCAATATGAGCTGGGATTCGACGAGACTGGCAAGCAGACAAAGTGAGACGACGACGCCGATCACATTGAAGAACGCGCCCATCGGGCCGTCCAGGATCAGCAGCGGCAGGAAGGCAGCGATGGTGGTCAGAACGCCAAAAATAACAGGAATCGAGACGCTGAGGGTGCCTTCGGCTGCAGCTTCGCGCGGCGACATGCCTTGCTGTTCATAGACGTAGACGCGTTCGCCGACGACGATGGCATCGTCAACGATGATGCCCAGCACCAGGATGAAGGCCATGATGGTCAGCGAGCTGATGGTCAGGCCCAGGGTGGGGAACATGGCCAGTGCGCCCAGCATGGCCACTGGAATGCCCGCAGCCACCCAGAGGGCGGTCTTGAAGCGCAGGAACAGGGTCAGTACGAGCAAGACGAGGAAGAATCCTGAGTAGGCGTTGCTTGCCACCGTCGCTATGCGCTGTTCCAGCCCTTTCGCATCGTCAGTAAGCACCATCAGCTCGACGCTGGCGGGCATTCGCGGCTGGCGTGCTTCGACGTATGCCTTCACTGCATCCGCAGACCGGACGGTGTCTTCTTCACCTATGCGATAGATTTCTATGATGGCCGCATTCTTGCCGTTGACGCGCGCGGTCAGATAGCCCTCTTCAAAGCCGTCGCGCACCGTCGCGATATCCCCCAGCCGCAGCTGCGAACCATCCGGGAAAGAACGCACCACGATGTTCTCGTATTCTTCGCCTTCAAAAATGCGGCCCTTGCTGCGCAGCAGAATCTCGCCGCCCGGCGTACGCAGGGTGCCCGCGGGCATGTCCATCGCGGATCTGTTGATGGCGTTGGACACCTGGTTCAGGCTCAGATTGTACTGACGCAAGGTGAGTTCGGAGACTTCGACAGAGATTTCATAGGGGCGAATGTAGCTGACTTCCACCCGGGAAATGCCATCCAGATCGATCAGTTCGAGGCGGATCTGCTCGCCGATTTCCTTCAGGCTGGCGTCGTCAGTGTCGGCTACGAGGGCCAGAGACATCACCGTACTGACCGGAGAGAACGACGCGACCGTGGGCTCTTCGATGTCGTCCGGGAACGTCACGATGCCGTCGATGGTGCTCTTGACGTCATTCAACACGCGATTCAGGTCGGCTCCACCTTCCAGTTGCAGGGTGGCGGCGCAGCCACCTTCGCGGGCGGTTGAGGTCATGCGCTGGATGTTCTCGACATTCTCCAGAGCCTCTTCCAGGTGCAGACACACGGCCTGCTCGACTTCTTCAGGGGCCGCGCCCGGATAGGGCACGTTGACCTGAATGGTGCCGGTTTCGATGCTGGGAAACTCTTCCTGCCGCGTATTCATGTACGCGAGGACGCCCGACACCAGGAACACCATCATCAGCAGGTTGGAGGCAATGGGGTTGTCAATGAACCAGTAAACGATCGTTCTCATTGCTGCACGACCTGAACGGCCATGCCGTCAACAACCGCCTGAATCGGGGACATGCAGATCAGCTCACCGGCACGCAGGCCGCCACTGATCAGCACGCGATCGCTCTCGAGCCGCAGAATTTCCACATCGCGGAAGTGCATGCGATTTTCCGAGTCCACTACCAGCACCTGGGTGCCGCCGCGAATCACCTCGCGGGGCAGCGAAACAATATTGTCCACAGATTTGCCGGCGATGGTGGCTTCGACGTAAAGCCCGACGGGCAGTGGTATGGCCTGCGCGTCTTCTTCAGTCGCCATTGTCGAGCCTGGATTGTCTACCCGCACGATGGCCTGTACTGAATTGTTCGACGCATCAATGCCGGCTTCCGTGCGCACCAGGCGTCCGGTCCAGGAATGCAGTTGTCCGCCGAACATGCCCTGCAGATTGACGGCAGGCTGGGATTCTTCCGGCAATTCGCCGCGATGCCCAAGCGGGATGTCGAGATAGCCCAGCTGTGTCAGCGCCAGTGGAATGCGCACTTCCACTTCATCGGCGCTCAGCAGCGTCGCCAGAGAGGTGCCGCGATTCACGTGCTGCCCCAGTTCGATACTGGTGCTCTCCACAATTGTGGCGAAGGGCGCGCGCACTTCACTGCGCCGCAATTCAAGCTGGGTTTGCGCGAGGGTCGCCTGCGCATCTTTCAGGCGGCCTGAGGCAATGTCTGCCTGGCGCTGAAGATTCTCCACCTGAGATTCGCTGACCAGGCGCCGAACGGCCAGTTCCCGATAGCGTTCCAGTTCGGTCGTGGCGTGGCGAAATTCGGTTTCGGCCTGCGCCACACTGCTCTGGCTGCGGGCCAGCGTGTTTTCGAAGTCACTGCTGTCAAGACGCAGGATCGCTTCATCAGCCGCGAAGAATCCGCCTGGAACGAGGTTCGGCGACACCCATGATACCGGCCCGGCTGCAGCGGCCGAGAGGTTCACCCGACGCGAGGCCTGCACCTTGCCCTGGGATTGGACCTCCATCTTGACGGACTCCGGTTGCACCGCGGCGACACGCACCGTGGTCAGCGCCTGCTCGGGAGCCACGGCTTCCAGACGCTCCGGATTGCGCACCAGCGTGAAGAATACCAGCGCGGCGCCGGTCAGAATGGCGATGGGGATGATGACTCGCTTCAATTGGGGTAAACCTCTTGGGATGGCTGACATGTATAAATGCGTGAGCGGAACACCGCTGCCCTAGCGCTGGTATACGCTGGACAAGGCCAGAAGATCAGCGTTGAACCAAATATTCTGAATACGCCCGCTAATACGGGTTGTCCGCTCAATACTGTCGGCGCTGGATCAAATTTTTACGCGTTTGTTGCGGCAAACGCTCGCTCACGGCATAGAGTCTTTACAGGCATTCGACTTACCCTGCCGCCATGAAAACCTTCAGTCCCGTTCTGATCGTCCTTGGCGTCGTCCTGTGTGTCACCGCCACGCTTCAGCTGTTTCCAGCCCTTTTGGGCGTGGCTTACGAGACGGGCAATCACAGTGCCTTCTTCAAAAGTGCAGCGATCGGCTTCCTTGCCGGTACAGTCTGCGTTGCCATTGGCCATCTCACTCGCTCACCGCATCTGCAGCCCCGGCAGATGTTTCTGATTACGGCAACGGCCTGGATTGTAGTGCCGCTTTTTGGTGCGCTCCCCTTTCTGCTGCTGCCACAGGGTTTCTCGATGGCAGATGCCATGTTCGAATCTGTTTCTGGTATGACGACTACCGGCTCAACTGTCCTTGTCGGTCTCGACACCATGGGTCAGGACATCCTGTTGTGGCGCTCTCTGCTGCACTGGTTTGGCGGTATCGGCATCATAGGCATGGCCATCGCCGTCTTGCCTTTCCTGAGTGTTGGCGGCATGAAACTGTTTCGAACGGAGTCCTCTGACTGGTCTGACAAGTCGCTGCCGCGCTCCCAGCAGCTGCTCAAACAAATGGTTTTGCTGTATATGGCATTTACGGTGCTGTGCGCCTTTCTTTTCAAGGTGTTCGGGATGGACACGCTGAATGCGATCAATCACGCCATGGCCACGATTTCAACCGGCGGCTTTTCCACTTCTGACAGCTCATTCGCGCAATTCGAGTCGCCGGTCCTTCACTGGATCTGCATCATGTTCATGGTCCTCGGTGCGAGTCCCTTCGCGCTCTTCTTGCGGGCACTGAAACATAGAACACTGGCGCCACTGCGTGACAGGCAACTGCTGGGCATGCTGGCAATCATGGGCGTGCTGAGTTCGGCGCTGGCCGTCGCCGTCTGGCAACTGGGGGACTCTTCGGTCCTGGATTCTGTAACACTCGCGACATTCAGCCTGGTGTCGGTAATGACGACCACTGGCTATGCCAGCACGGATTACACCCTGTGGGGCAACTTCGCCATCGTGATCTTCTTCTTTGCAACCTTTCTGGGCGGATGCTCCGGATCCACCAGCGGTGGTGTGAAAACCTTTCGCCTGCAGCTGTGCATGACGCTCATCCGCGAGCAGGTGGCGCGCGCAATCCATCCGAGAGCAGCCTTGCCGCGCAACTACAACGGGGTCACTGTCTCTGACGAAATCGTAACCTCACTGGTCGCCTTTCTGTTCATGATGGTGATCTGTCTGGCAGTCATGACACTATTGCTGTCGCTTGCCGGCCTGGATCTGGTCACGAGTCTGACGGGGTCTGCTACCGCTCTGGCGAACGTGGGCCCGGGACTGGGGCCGATCATCGGGCCGGCGGGCAATTTTTCGAGTCTGTCCGATATGGCCAAGTGGGTATTGTGTGGAGGGATGATCATGGGGCGGCTGGAGTTTCTGACGATCATTGTGCTGTTCAGTCCAGCTTTCTGGAGGCGTTGATGAGCACCTCGGGCGTTCTCGACAGACCGTGGGCGGCCGTGCTTTTCGCGCTGCTGATGACGGCTGTGGCAACGCTTCTGTGCGCACTGCTGCAACGCCTGGTGCCAGCCGCCAATCTGGTGCTTGTGTATACGGCAGCGGTAATCATCACAGCCACCAGTACCCGAGTTCTGCCCGCTCTGGTCAGTGCGTTCAGCGGCTTCCTGTCCTTCAATTTCTTCTTTACCGAGCCTCGCGGCACCCTGTTGATGACGCATCGCGAAGATGTGCTGACTGCCGCGCTTTTTCTGCTGATCGCCAGTCTGGTCGGATCGCTGGCCGGTCGCCTGCAGGGCAAGGTCAGCAGCCTCGAGTTTCGCGACAGTTTTGCTCGCATCGAGCATCGCCTGCTGGAAAACATCAGCACCGCTCTGGAGTCGCGTGAAGTGCTGATGGCGCTCCAATCGGCAATTGGCGAACTCACCGGAAGAGTGTGCCACACCGTGTGCTCGGGTCGCGGTGTGGTGCCGGAGTGGGCCAGTACGCCGACAGATTTCCCGGACGTAGCGCGACAAAAGATCGAACGGGCACTGCTTGCAGGCACAGAGAGCTCAATGCTGCTGGACACTGGTGCACAGCATTTCAGTGTGAGGCTGGTGAGCGATGCCGAAGGCGGCAGCGTGGCAATTCTGCTCGGCGGTGAGCAACCGGGATTGTCGGCCCACGCGCAGGTGCAGAACAACGAGACGATCGACATACTGCTGCGGCAGGCCAGCCTGGGTTTGCGCCGCATCCAGCTGTTGCGGGATCTGGCCCGGGAGCGTATCGACAAGGAGCGTGAGCTGTTGCGTTCGTCGTTGCTGTCTTCAGTGTCCCACGATTTCCGTACCCCGCTGACGGCGATGGTAGGTGCCACGACAACGCTGCTGGAAATGCGCGGGGATCTTACCCAGGCGCAACAGGACGAGCTGCTCGAATCGGTGCTCTCCGAAGCCTCGCGACTGGACAATTACACGCAGAATCTGCTGGACATGACACGGCTGGGGCAGGGCGAACTGACACTGGATCGCAGCTGGGTCAGCATTGAAGAGATCATCAATGTTGTCATGAAGCGGGTGCGTCCTCTGGCCACGGCGCATCGTCTCGAGGTGACGCTGGCGCCGGATGTCCCATTGCTGCGGGTGCACCCGGCACTGATCGAGCAGGCTATCTTCAATGTGCTGCACAATGCCTTGAAATTTTCGCCGCTCGGTTCGCTGATTCAACTGCGCTGTGCACGTCTCGCAACGGCTACTGACCGGCCTTTGCTGATCGAAGTAGCAGACGAGGGGCCCGGTATTCCAGAATCGGAACGTGAAAACGTGTTCCGCCTGTTTCACAGTGCCGAGCGCGGTGACCGTCGCGCCGCGGGCACCGGCCTCGGACTGGCCATCTGCAAAGGCATGATCGGTGCACACGGAGGCAGTGTGAGAATTGGTGACCGGGCAGAAGGCCACGGATGTCTGGTGCAAATGATTCTGCCATTGCAGGAGTCAGGGCTGTGAATACCATTCTGCTGATTGACGACGAGCCGCAGATCCGCCGCTTTCTGCGCATTGGTCTGACGGCACAGCATTACGACGTGCTGGAGGCCGAGACGGCGCAGCAGGGTCTGGAGAAGGCGGTCTTGAATTCTCCGAAGCTGATCATTCTCGATCTGGGACTGCCGGACATGGATGGCCAACAGTTGCTGGCCCGGCTGCGCGAGTTTTACACCGGTCCGATCATCATCCTGTCGGTGCGCAACCGCGAGGCCGAGAAAGTGCAGGCCCTGGATGCCGGCGCCAATGACTTCGTGGTCAAACCCTTCGGCATTCAGGAGCTTCTTGCCCGGGTTCGTGGTCTGCTGCGCCAGCAGGGAGATGTGCAGGTTGTGCCTGAGGTGTTCGACGATGGCCATCTGCGGGTGGACATCGCACAGCGCCAGGTCAGTCTCGGTGGCACAGCGGTGCGTCTATCCCGCAAGGAGTTTGACCTGCTTCGCGTGCTGCTTTCCTACCGGGGGCGAATTGTCACACAACGGCAATTATTGACCGAAGTGTGGGGAAAAGGGCATCTGGAAGACACGCACTACTTGCGTATTCTGATGGCCAGACTGCGCACGCGTCTTGCCGATGATCCGGCCAGTCCGCGCTACCTGGAAACCGAGCCCGGCGTGGGCTATCGCTTCATTCTGTAGGCATCCTTGAAGAGGCTGGTGTATACTCCACGGCCTTTTTCCCGGCGTTCTTCCCACACTACTCCAGACAGGTAATCAGCTCGTGATCGAGAAAATTCGCAATATCGCCATCATCGCCCACGTTGACCATGGCAAGACCACGCTCGTCGACAAACTTCTCCAGCAGTCAGGCACGCTGGAAGATCGTGGCAAGGCCGTGGAGCGGGTCATGGATTCCAACGATCAGGAGCGCGAACGCGGCATCACGATTCTGGCCAAGAACACCGCCATCAACTGGAATGGTTACCACATCAATATCGTGGATACGCCCGGACACGCCGACTTTGGCGGTGAAGTAGAGCGTGTCATGTCGATGGTGGACTCTGTGCTTCTGCTGGTGGACGCGGTGGACGGCCCGATGCCGCAGACCCGCTTCGTGACCCAGAAAGCCTTCGACCAGGGCCTCAAGCCCATCGTCGTGATCAACAAGGTAGACCGTGACGGTGCGCGTCCTGACTGGGTTCTCGGTGAAGTGTTCGACCTGTTCGACCGCCTCGGTGCCACCGACGAGCAACTGGATTTCCCCGTGGTGTATGCCTCTGCTCTGAACGGTTTCGCCGGTCTTGAGCTGGATCAGATGGCAGACGACATGACGCCGCTCTTCCAGACAGTGATTGACCGTGTGCCCCCGCCCCCTGTTGCCGTTGACGCGCCTTTCCAGATGCAGATCAGCGCCCTGGACTACAGCAGTTACGTAGGCGTTATCGGCATCGGCCGGGTGACCGGTGGAACTGCCAAAGTGAACCAGCAGGTCGTGATCATCGACCGCGAAGGCAAGACCCGCAAGGGCAAGATTCTGCAGGTGAAGAGCCACCTGGGACTGGAGCGCGTGGACGTGGCCGAAGCCCGTGCCGGCGAAATTGTCTGCATCACAGGCATCGACAAGCTGAACATCTCCGACACCTTGTGCGACCCTGAGCATGTTGTCGCCATGCCCCCGCTCACAGTGGACAAGCCCACCATCAGCATGACTTTCCAGGTGAACGACTCTCCGTTTGCTGGTCAGGATGGCAAGTTCGTCACCACGCGCAACCTGCGTGATCGCCTTGAGCGCGAATTGATATACAACGTGGCGTTGCGCGTTGAACCGGGCGAGACGCCCGACAAGTACAAGGTGTCCGGCCGGGGCGAATTGCACTTGTCCGTGCTGATCGAGAACATGCGTCGCGAAGGGTTCGAACTGGCTGTCTCGCGTCCGGAGGTAATTCTTCAGGAAGTGGACGGCGTCACGCAGGAGCCTCACGAAGCGCTGGTGATCGACTGCGACGAGCAGCACCAGGGTGCTGTCATGGAAGAGCTCGGTATGCGCAAGGCGGATCTGCAGGACATGACCCTCGACGGCAAAGGCCGCGTCCGCCTGAAGTACTTGGTGCCGACGCGGGGTTTGATCGGCTTCCGTTCCCTGTTCCTGAGCATGACTTCCGGCAGCGGCATGATGAACCATGTGTTTGACCATTACGGCCCGATCAAGGTCGGCAATATCGGTCAGCGCAAGAATGGCGTGCTGGTTTCCATGATCAAGGGCAAGACGCTGGGCTACGGATTGTGGTTCCTGCAGGAGCGCGGTCGTCTGTTCGTGGACCCCAACGTGGAAGTCTACGAAGGCATGATCGTCGGGCTGCACAGCCGCGACAATGATCTGGTGGTGAACCCTACCAAGGGCAAGCAACTGACCAACGTGCGCGCATCGGGCACAGACGAGAACATCGTTCTGACCACGCCGGTGAAACACACTCTGGAACAGGCCATGGAGTTCATCGAGGATGATGAGCTGGTGGAGATCACGCCAAACCACATCCGTCTGCGCAAGAAGCTGCTCACCGAGAGCGAGCGCAAGCGTTCCGAGCGCGGCTCGGCGACGCGCGGTCAGTAACACGCCAGACCTGTAGGAGCGGGCTTGCCCGCGAACTTGCTCGATCGAGTCTGTTCGCGGGCAAGCCCGCTCCTACAGGCGTAGTGCCCTCAGCGCCCTCGCACTACACCACACTTTTTGCAGTCGCCAGCGCGTCGCAACTGCCATAAGATTGTCCTCAGCAAGTTGCTTCCAAACCGCAGCTCCGAGGAGTCTTGATGCTGGTTCTCTACCCCGAAATAAAGCCCTTTGCCACCCATCGTCTGCCTGTCTCGCCGGTGCACACCCTGCATCTCGAGCAATCGGGTAACCCGATGGGCATTCCTGTCCTGTTTGTTCACGGTGGTCCAGGAGGGGGAACGGACGGCAACAGCCGCCGCTATTTTGATCCCGAGCACTACCACATCATCGTTTTCGACCAGCGCGGCGCTGGCCGTTCGACGCCCCACGCCGAACTGCAGGACAACACCACCCAGGCACTGGTGGCAGACATGGAAGCCATTCGCGAATTCCTGCACATCGACAAGTGGGTGCTGTTTGGCGGTTCCTGGGGATCAACGCTGAGTCTTGTGTATGCCGAAACCTACCCGGAGCGCGTGCTTGGGCTCGTGCTGCGGGGCATCTTTCTGTGTCGTGACAAGGACCTGCAGTGGTTCTATCAGGATGGCGCCAGTCGTCTGTTCCCTGATTTCTGGGAAGGCTACTGGCTGCACATTCCTGAGGATGAGCGCCACGACATGATCGCGGCCTATCACCGACGGCTGACCGGCCCAGACGAGATTGCGCGCATGGCTGCTGCCAAGCTCTGGTCAGTATGGGAAGGCTGTTGCTCCACCCTGCGGCCGAACACACAAGTCGTCGAACGCTTCGGTGACCCCCATGTGGCACTGGCACTGGCGCGGATCGAGGCCCATTACTTCATCAATGACGCCTTTCTGGAAGACAACCAGATACTGCGCGATGCCCACAGGCTGGCGGGTATACCTGGCTTCATCATTCACGGCCGCTATGACGTGGTATGCCCGCTGGACAATGCCACCGCGCTGCACAATTGCTGGCCAGAGTCAGAGCTGTACATCATCCGCGATGCCGGCCATTCCGCCGTGGAACCAGGAATCGCCGACGCGCTGATCCGTGCCACTCAGGAAATGCTGGTGCTTTGCCGAGGGGAGTCCAGGTCGTGATTGCGCTGCTGCAACGCGTCAACTGGGGACGTCTGCGCATCGCTGACGACGTGCGCGGCGAAATAGGCAAGGGTCTGGTGGTGTTGCTGGGAGTGGAGAAGGAAGACGACCAGCAGAAGGCGGATCGCCTGCTGCACAAGGTGCTGAACTACCGGATCTTTGCCGATGCGGACGGCAAGATGAATCTGTCGCTGCTCGACATTGCGGGAGAATGGCTGCTGGTGTCCCAGTTCACCCTGGCGGCCACCACCGACAAGGGCTTGCGGCCAGGCTTTTCAAGCGCCATGCCGCCAGCGCTTGCCGAGCCGCTTTACGACTACCTGGTGGAGCAGGCGCGGACTCAACCCTGTCGGGTGGTAACGGGAGTGTTCGGCGCTGACATGAAGATCGGTCTTGAGAACGACGGCCCCGTGACGTTCCTGCTGCGGGTGTGACGCCGGCAGCATGGTGCCGGTTTCAGGCGTCGGCACTGCCTTCTGCTTTTTCACGGTCGGCAGCGCGCTTCGTGGCGAAGCGGCCAAAGTAAATTCCCACTTCGAAAAGCATCCACATCGGTATGGCCAGTATCGTCTGACTGAAAGGGTCCGGAGGCGTCAGCAGCATGCCAATCACGAAACACGTGACGATCACATACGGGCGTTTCTCCACCAGATCGTCGGGTTCCACCATGCCTGTCCAGATGAGAATGAATACGGCGATTGGTATCTCGAAAGCGATGCCGAAGGCTAAGAAGATGGCGAGTGCGAAGCTGAGAAAGCTGGTGATGTCAGGCGTCACCATGATGCCTTCCGGCGCTACCGAGACGAAGAAGGAAAACACGAAGCCGAACAAGACGTAGTACGCAAAGGCGATGCCGGCATAGAACAGTAGAACACTGGATACGAACAGCGGAATGGCGATCTCTTTCTCGTTCTTGTACAGCCCGGGAGCAATGAACGACCACAGCTGGTAGAGAATGTAGGGGGCCACCGCACACAGTGACACGAAGAAGGTCAGTTTGAAGGGTGCGAAGAACGGCGATGTGGGATCGATGGCGATCATGCCGCTGCCCTCTGGCAGCACCGCTAGCAGCGGGCCAGCCACGAACGTGTAAATGTCATTGGAAAAATAGAACAGGCTGAGAAATACCACCAGGATGGCGACCAGCGATTTCATGATGCGGTCGCGCAGTTCAATCAGGTGCTCGACCAGCGTCAGCTCGGCGGTTTTCACTGGGTCTGGCGCGGCGCTCATATCCGACGTCCTGAGTCAGTCTCGTCGTCCAGCGAGGTAGTGGCGCGGTATACGCCGCCCTTGAGCTGGATAGTGCCGCTGGGCGGGTTGTTGTAGAAATCTTCGACAGGCTTTGCAGGTTTGGCGGGTTCTGCTGCAGGCGCGGTTTCGGGAACAGGCTCCTCCGCAGCTGTCTCGGATTCAAGAGGGGCTTCATCGTAGATGGACGGGTCTTCCACCGGCGCTGCAGGCGTCTCATGTGCAAGGGCGGCTGCGGGCTTTTCACTTTTTGCTGTTTCGCGGGCTGCAATTTCCCGCAAGGCATTTTCTTCGCTTTTCAGCGTGGCTTTCATTTCGTTGTCGAACTCGTCGACATTGTGACGGGCAGTCTGCACCAGCGAGTCGGCTTGTTTCTTTGCCTTCTCGATTCCGGCCATGATTGACTCATTGTGCAACTGCCGGCGAATTTCGTCGGTATTGATCTCGCGTTCGATCTCGCTTTTCACCTGGTTGAAGCTGCGCTTGGCCCGACCGATCCACAGCGTCGTGGTTCTGATAGCGCCAGGCAGCTTTTCGGGGCCGACGACGATCAGCGCCACCACCGCGATCAGCACCAGTTCCATGAAACCAATATCAAACATCTGCTGCACCCGGCATCAAGGTGAATGGAGAGAAAAGAACGCGTGAACGGCTCAGGCTTTCTCGTCGGACTTCTCGGACTTCATCGCAGTGGCGTCGGCCACTTTCTTGACGACGACTTCGTCTTCTTCGGAATCCTTGGCATTTTCGTCTTTCATTGCGGTCTTGAAGCCTTTCAAGGCACCGCCAAGGTCTGAACCCAGCGTGCGCAACTTCTTGGTGCCGAACAACATCACGACGATCACCAGAATGATGATCAATTGCCAGATTCCGATTCCACCGATACCCATAACTGCCTCCAGTGTGTGTCCCCCAATGCCTGCGGCATTTAACGAGGGGTCTTGACTCTTACTTTGCCTGTGTACGGGCTGCCTTCTCGGCCAGCCCCGATATATTGAAGCGCTTCTTCAATTCCTGCAGCACGTCGTCCGGGCCCAGATCGAGGTGACTGAGCATCACCAGCGTGTGGAACCACAGATCCGCTGTTTCGTTCACGAGTGCCCGACGGTCACCGCCGCCGGGAACATCCTTTGCCGCGATGATCGTCTCGATGGCCTCTTCGCCGACCTTCTCGAGAATCTTGTTCAGGCCCTTGCGGTGCAGGCTTGCCACGTAGGAGTCGTCGGCATTGACCCGCTTGCGCTCTTCGAGAATGTCGGCCAGCGCCATCAGAACATCATTCATGTGACTTTCCACCGCCGGCGTAAATGGCGTCGGGACTCTTGATTACCGGGTCGGTGACCTGCCAGTCGTTCTCATCGAGTCGCCGGTAAAAGCAGCTCTGCCGACCTGTGTGGCACGCGATGCCGCCGATCTGCTCGACGATGTAGCACAGTGCATCGCCATCACAATCCAGCAGAACGTCATGCAGTGTCTGCACATGACCGGACTCTTCGCCCTTTCGCCACAACTTGCCGCGGGAACGTGACCAGTAGACGGCGCGCTTCTCGCTGACAGTCAGCGAGAGCGCCTCGCGATTGACCCAGGCTTGCATCAGTATGCGCCCGGTACTGTGATCCTGTGTGACAACCGGCACCAGTCCGTCTTCAGACCATTTCACCTGATCTAGCCAATGTGTTGTCAAAGTGCGATTCGTCACTGAATTCATGGCGGCTAGTATGCTATGTCAACGATTAAAACACAAAAGGTAAACTCCGCCGCAGGCCAGCAGAATTGTGGCTCCCGGCAATGTGGAGATTGTCGGCTGCAGTGCAGGAAGCAGCGTGATGGCGCTGCCCGCGAGCAGCACCATGCCCGCACGGAAGCGACTTGTTGCGCTGCTTTTGCGGCGTTCAGACTCTTCCTGCAGTCGCGCTTGCAATGTGAGGTTGATCTCCTTGAGTTCTCGGGACTGGGAGAGGTTGTCGATCATCAGCTGTGGCAACAAAGGCAGCTGTTCGATCCAGTCAGGCACGTTTTCCTTCAGAGCCTTGAACAGCGTTCCGGGCTGCATGCGGCGTCGGTTCCAGTCTTCAAGGAAGGGCAGCGCCGTGGTCCACAGGTCGAGCTCCGGATACAGCTGCCGCCCCAGACCTTCCACGTTCAACAGGGTTTTCTGCAGCAGCACGAGCGATGGTTGCACCTCCATGTTGAAGCGTCCCGCCGTCTTGAACAGCTGCACCAGCAGATATCCGAAGGAGATGTCCTTCAAGGGTTTCTCGAAGATGGGCTCGCACACAGACCGCATGGCGGCTTCGAATTCATGCACCTTGGTATCCCGTGGCACCCAGCCACATTCCACATGGAGTTCCGCCACTTTGCGGTAGTCACGCTGGAAGATCGCCAGCAGATTGCGGGCCAGATACTGCTGATCACTGCGGCTGAGCGAGCCGATGATGGCGCAGTCGATGGCGATGTACTGCGGGTTTTCGGGGGAGTGCAGAGCCACGAAGATGTTGCCCGGATGCATGTCGGCGTGGAAGAAACTGTGGGAGAAAACCTGCGTAAAGAAGATCTCCACGCCGCGCTCGGCCAGCTTCTTCAGGTCCACGTTGCGTGCGCGCAGCACATCGACATCCGCGACCGGCGTGCCGTAGATGCGCTCCATCACCAGCAGGTTGCTGCGGGTGTGCTCCCAGTACACCCGGGGCACGTAGAGCAGTGGCGAGTGTTCGAAGTTGCGGCGCAACTGTGTGGCATTGGCGCCTTCGGACAACAGATTCAGCTCATCGAAGATGATTTTTTCGTAGTCATCCACCACTTCGCGCGGGCGCAAGCGCCGCCCCTGGGCCACATGTTTCTCGATCAGGCCGGCCAGCCATTTGAGCAACTTGATGTCCTCGGCAATGGTGTTTTCGATGCCGGGGCGAATGACCTTGACCACCACGTCGTCGCCGTTGCGCAAGCGGGCGGCGTGCACCTGGGCGACAGACGCAGAGGCGAGCGGGGCGGTTGAGAGTTCGCTGAACACGTCCTGCCAGGCGCAGCCAAGCGATTTTTCGACAAGCTGCTGGATGGTGGGCGAACTGAACCCCGGGACCTTGTCCTGCAAGGACTGCAATTCGTCGGCCAGCGCCGCAGGCAGGAAGTCGCGACGGGTGGAGAGCAGCTGGCCGAACTTGATGTAGATCGGCCCCAGCTCCTGCAGTGCCAGGCGCAGACGCACTTCGGGAGCCAGGCGGCGCGCTGGATGCAGTCGCCATGGCAGGGACCACAGCGCAAACAGCAGCCGGGGGATGCCTGCGGGCTGAACCTGCGGGGATACCTTGTCGAGGCCGTAGCGGGCGGCGGTGTTGAGGAGCTTCAGCAGTCTGGGCAGATGGGACACGTGTCGAGCCTTCGTGACAGCCCAGGGATGAGCCGGGGTGCTTTCGCCAGCACAACTGGCGTCGGTATTTGTTTATTTATCAGGAGCTTGCAATTGCGCTTCCAAGGACCGGCAAGATAGCACCAAGCAGGGGGTGCGGACAAGGCTTGTCATGCCGTCGGTGCAGAGTCGGCCCGCAGCAGTTCCAGTTCGATGGCTTTGAGCAGCAGCCCCAGACTCAAGGAGGGAATATCCTGTTCAGGGAAGGCGGCAGCCAGGGATTCGCAGAGAGCAGCGAATGATGCACCTTGCTGGATGCCACTCAGGAACAGCCCGAACGGCTCGGTGATCCGCTGAAACTGCATCCGGTGTTGCCGTCGAAAGACCAGCAGATTCGGATACCGTGGGTCGGTAGCAGGGTCCAGCAGCGTGATTCCATAGGAGGCCTCTCCGGGCTCGCCATTCTGTTTGATGTAGTCCTGCATCAGACGCCAGTAAGCCTCCAGGTCGAAGCGCGTGCTGAGCAGTGCCCAGTCCTGCCTGGCCCGCCAGTGCATCGTCGGCCAGTCCTGAGCCGGCAGGGACTGCAACATGGCCAGAGTAAAGGGAGTCTCGTCCACCAGGTCGAACAGCGCGGTCAGCAAGCTTTCCAGCTGCACGATGTCGGCGACGGCGGGCAGATTCTTGAATTGCTCGTGAGTCCGCAGATAGTCACGCAGCGCACTGCCGACCCGGTGGATCGGCCCGTTGCGCGGTGGAAACCGGCCCATATAGCCAATCCACAATTGCGTATACAGCTCTTTGCCCAGGGTGTTGTAGAGAATCGGGAAGAGTGAGCTGGACACATCCACCAGACGCTGATGGTAGGCATTGTTGTAGATCGACAAAGCCTCTGCCTGGCTCAAGTGACTGTGGGGAGCCAGCAGCGAAGCGATGTCTTCGGCACTCGCGCTGAGATCCTGCGGGCGGGTGATCCAGCCCCAGAAGCGGGCCTGCTCCTCTTCCCAGCTCATGGTCGTGCGCCTGCATTCGCGGGCGAGGTGCTCTGAGTGGGGCTGAGTGCAATGTTCTGCAGGTGTCGCGCCTGCTCCAGTTCGGCCAGCAGTTCCGGGAATTCGGGAATGTGGTCGTCCCGCTCCAGCAGTGTCGCCACTGGGCCGAAGCGGCGGCAGGCGTACTCATAAAGCGCCCAGACCTCGTCGCAGACGGGATGGTCGTGGGTGTCGATGATATGGGTGATGTTGTGCGTGTGGCCGGCCAGATGAAACTGGCGGATGGCCGCTGGGTTCAGCATATCGACGTAGGCGTAAGGGTCGAAGCCCAGATTGAAACCCGAGACGAACACATTGTTGACGTCCAGCAGGATCTCGCAACCGGTGGCGTGCACCAGAGCGTTGATGAACTCGGCCTCCCCCATGGTGTCGCTGCGAAAGCCCACGTAGACGGAGGGGTTCTCCAGAACGATCTTGCGCTGGAGATAGTCCTGAATCCTGCTGACCTTGTCTGCAACACGCTTCAGATTGTCATCGGTGTAGGAGATGGGCAACAGATCGTGGGAAGTAAAACCGTTCAGGCCCGTCCAGCACAGGTGGTCGGATACCCACTCCGGCTGCACTTCGCGCACCAGCTGCTTGAGCTGAGCGAGATAGTCCATGTCCAGTGGTTCGCTGGTGCCGACATTGAAGGACAAGCCGTGCAGAACCACGGGGTAGTGCTCGCGGACACGGCGCAGGACGTCGCGGGGTTTGCCGCCGGGGGCCAGATAGTTTTCGGTAATGAGTTCGAACCAGTCCACGCGCGTGGGCCAGTGGGTCAGCACATAGTCGTAATGCACACTGCGCAGACCCAGGCCGAAACCAAGCATCGCGGACTCCCGTTCAGAGACGGCCCTTACAGGCTGGAGATCAGATTGCCACCCAGCTTGGTGCACAGCTGTTCTGACACCGACATGCTGCCGGTGGCGATGGCGACGAAGCCTATACCGTGACAGCTGTTCTTGCCGGCGCAATTGTCATTGCCATTGCCCTTGCAGGCGCTGAAGGTATTGCAGCTGAACAGGTCGTTGCAATACGCCACCTGGACGCCCTCTGCCACAGCGGCTGCCGGCGCAGCGGCGGCCGTGCTTACTTCCTTGCCGCCCAGCTTGTCGCAGAAACTCTTGGAGACCATGGCGTGACCGCTGGCGAAGCTGACGAAGCCCATGCCTGCGCAGGTGTTCTTGCCTGCACCCACTTCGTTGCCGAAGCCCTTGCATGCACTCTGGCCATGGCAGGACGTCAGGCCCTGGCAAAGGCTCACCTTCACGGGCTCGGCGACTTCCTGCGCGACAGTGCCGGCAGACATTGAAGCACTGGCCATCAGCAGTGCTGCGGCGGAGTAAGCGAGTTTGAAGCCATCCTGAGTGTTCATCGTGGGACTCTCCTGGTGTTGCCATGCCGCACTTGCGGCGGAATTCGTTGAACCTGGTGTGCTGCGGGATTATGCCGCTGCGCCAGTCTATTACAAGCGCGGAGCCTGATCTGCGACATTTTGTCGCAAGCGCGCCGCACGTGCCTGTATACGGTCGAGCGCCAGTTTCAGCTCATCCAGGCGCTCGGCAAAAATTCTGGTTTCTGCGCCGGAAGGCAGCAGGCGCGCTTCCTCGTGCACATATTCTTCCAGGTCAGCACGCAGGGATTCCTGCGTCTGCGCGGTCCACTCGCGGGCGTTTGCGATTGCAGTACTGAACTGCTGCGTCGCCACATCGCCGAACAGTCGCGCCAGATGCGCTTCCCAGTCGATGTTCAGACCTCCGAGGATGGCGTGGAGCGCCTGCACGACGTGGGTGTCACCGCTCAACTGCACGTCGGGTGAGAACAGGGCGCCGGACTGCCCGCCTCCCAGTAGCATGCGCAGCAAGGCGCCCGCATCGGCCTTGATGCCTGCACTGGGCGCTTCCTCCTGCAGGGCGCGTACCGACAGTCGCGCATTGAGCACCAGCATGTAGACAGAGAATGCGACGGGCTTGCTGCACTGAAGCTGAACGGACTTGCCTTCCAGCGCTGCCAGCCGGCGCTGGCTGCCGACATCCTGCGCAATGACGGCATTGATCAGGCCTTCGATGGGCGCGCTCAGAGCAACGATGAGCAATGGGTTCATGAGGCCTCGATGCGCTCAGGCGGCGCGGGCGGATTTGAAGCCGATGTGGATGGCACAGATACCGCCCATGACATCGTGATAACGGCAATCGCTGAAGCCGGCGTTCTCCATCATGCCCTTGAGGGTGTCCTGATCAGGATGCATGCGAATGGATTCCACCAGGTAGCGATAGCTGTCGGCATCGCCCGTCACCAGCTTGCCGACAATGGGCCACAGCGCGGAGTAACCGTCATAGGCCTTGCCCACCAGGTCGTTGCGCGGCTTCGAGAACTCCAGCACCAATGCCCGACCGCCGGGCTTGAGGACCTGATACATGGAACGCAGTGCTGCATCCTTGTCGGTGACATTGCGCAGGCCATAGGCGATGCAGATGCAGTCAAAGGTGTCCGGGGCAAAGGGCAGTTTTTCGGCATTGAGCTGGGTGTAGACCACATTGTCGGTAATGCCCTTGTCGATCAGGCGGTCGCGGCCAACGCCCAGCATCGACGCATTGATATCGGCCAGCACCACCTGGCCGGTCTTGCCGACCAGGGATGAAAAGCGGATGGTGAAATCGCCGGTGCCGCCGGCCAGATCCAGTACCCTGTGGCCTGGACGTACGCCGCTGAGTTCAACGGTGAAGCGCTTGATCAGGCGATGCGTGCCCAGCGACATCAGGTCATTCATGACGTCGTACTTGCCCGCCACCGAATGGAATACCTGTCCCACGCGCTTGACCTTCTCTTCCACCGGCACCTGTTCGTAGCCGAAATGCGTGGTGCGCTCATCCGCGCCAGCGCTGGCGGTGTCTGGAGACGCGGGTCTGGAAGAGTCTTTGACGGCGGACATCGGAGTTTCCTGCTGGCACACACGGCCAGGGTCGGGAGAAGGGTTGCCGGCAGGACATCAGGTCGGGGATTCTGGCAGCGGCTGAATGTTAATCACTTGGACCTGCTCTGACAAGGAACGCGCAGCGGGCGCCGGGTCGCGGCTGGCGCTCGCAGCCTGCAGCTGCTCCAGATAGTCTGCCCAAAGGCTGTCCTTGTGCATGCACAGATGGTGCAAGTATTCCCAGCTGTACAGCCCGGAAGAATGGCGGTCATCGAAAATCAGCTTGATGGCATAGTTGCCAGTGGGTTCCAGACCGGTGATGCCCACCTGGCGCTTGCCCGTCTGCAGCACTGCTCCGCTGCGGCCGTGTCCGCGCACTTCGGCGGAGGGTGAATGCACCCGCAGGAACTCCGCGCTCAGCTCATGGCGACTGCCATCGGCCCATGCCAGCACCAGCAGCCCGGATTTGCGGCGCAGCTGGATCTCGGTGGGAGCAGTCATCATGGCGGACGTCCTCAACTACAGAATGAAGCGGCTCAGGTCTTCGTCGGTGGCCAGTTCGCGCAGCTGTGACTCCACGTACGCGGCGTCGATCACCAGCGCCTTGCCCGCGCCAACGCCGACATCCGAGGCCGAGAAGGACACGTCCTCCAGCAGTCTTTCCATTACCGTATGCAGGCGCCTTGCGCCGATGTTCTCGGTACGCTCGTTCACCATGAAGGCTATCTCGGCAATCTTCGCGATGCCGTCCTGTGTGAAGCTGACCTGCAGATTCTCCGTGCCAAGCAGCGCCTGGTACTGCTCAGTGAGTGAGCAGCGCGGCTCCGAGAGGATGCGCTCGAAGTCATGTGCCGTCAGCGCGTTGAGCTCGACACGAATGGGCAGGCGGCCCTGCAGTTCAGGAATCAGGTCGGACGGTTTGGACAAATGAAAGGCGCCGGACGCGATGAAAAGGATGTGGTCAGTCTTCACGCTGCCGTACTTGGTGGTGATCGTGGAGCCTTCAATCAGCGGCAGCAGATCACGCTGCACCCCTTCGCGGGACACGCCGCTGTTGCCCGAATCATTGCGAACGGTGACCTTGTCGATCTCGTCGATGAACACAATGCCCGTCTGCTCGGTCAGGTCGATGGCGCGGGCGCGGATTTCCTCTTCATTGACCAGGCGCGCGGCCTCTTCATCGCGCAGCAGTTTGAAGGCGGTCTTGATGGGCAGACGACGGGTCTTGGTCTTGCCGCTGCTCATGTTGGAAAACATGCTCTTGAGTTGGCTGGTCATTTCTTCCAGGCCCGGGGGTGCCATGATCTCGACGCCCGAAATGGCATCAGCCACTTTCACCTCGATCTCGCGATCATCCAGTTCCCCTTCGCGCAGCTTCTTGCGGAAGATCTGCCGGGTGGCCGCGTCGGGGCGCTCGCGGGCGGGCGTGTTGTCCTCAATGCTGCGGGCCGGAGGGAGCAGGGCGTCGAGGATGCGGTCCTCAGCGGCGTTCTCGGCGATGTGCTCTACCTTGCGCATCTGCTCCTCGCGCAGCATCTTCACGGCGACATCGATCAGGTCGCGGATGATGGAGTCCACGTCGCGGCCCACATAGCCCACTTCGGTGAACTTGGTGGCTTCGACCTTGATGAAGGGCGCGTTGGCGAGTTTGGCCAGACGCCGGGCGATCTCGGTCTTGCCCACCCCGGTCGGTCCGATCATCAGGATGTTCTTGGGCGTGATCTCGGGGCGGATGGACTCGTCGAGCTGCATGCGGCGCCAGCGGTTGCGCAGGGCAATGGCTACGGCTCGCTTGGCGGCATCCTGACCAATGATGTGACGGTCCAGTTCGGACGCGATTTCTCTCGGGGTCATGCTGGACATTGATCAGAACTCCAGTTCTTCGATGGTGTGGTTCTGGTTCGTGTACACGCAGATGTCTGCAGCGATGACCAGGCTGTTCTGAACGATGGTGCGGGCATCCAGGTCGGTATGCCGGTAGAGAGCGCGGGCAGCAGACAGGGCATAGGGGCCGCCGGAGCCGATGGCCATCAATGAGTCCTCCGGCTCTATGACATCCCCGTTGCCGGTGATGATCAGCGAGGCTTCGCGATCAGCCACGATCAGCAGGGCTTCAAGGCGTCGCAGCATGCGGTCGGTACGCCACAGTTTGGCCAGCTCCACCGCCGAGCGCACCAGTTTGCCGTGGTGCTTTTCCAGCTGTTCCTCGAAGCGCTCGAACAACGTGAAAGCATCGGCGGTGCCGCCCGCAAATCCGGCAATGACCTGGTCCTTGTAGAGTCTGCGCACCTTGCGGGCATTGCCCTTCATGACGGTATTGCCCTGGGATACCTGGCCATCGCCACCGACGACAACCTTGTTGCCACGGCGGACCGAGACAATCGTAGTACCGTGATACTGTTCCAAACGACTACTCCTGCCGGTCACTGCCGGGAATCGGGACGAAAAGGGAATATGGGCGCAGACAAGCCGAATTCAAGGCAGTGTTGTGACGCCTACGGGCTCAGCCCCATGCGGATGCTGTCGATGCCGTTGCTGCGCAGGATGCCTTCAGCCTGGGCCACCTGCTCGCGGGTGTCGAAGGGGCCAACCTGTACCAGGAACAGCGTCTTTCCCAGAAGGGCTTCCTGCTTCACGCGGGAAAACAGCCCGAGCCCGAGCAGGCGATCACTCTGTGCCACGGCAGAGTTTTCCTGCTGGAACGCGCCGGCCTGGATCATGAAGCCGGATTCCCGCACTAGAGCAGTACTGGCCTGCATCTCAGTCTGCACGTCAGTCGGCACCTCGGCCGGCACGGCGGAGAGAGTTGCCGCAGGCTGCGGCATTGCATCAATGACAGTTGCCCCGCTTTCCGGGGTCTGCACAGCAAGCGCAGTATCGATGGCGCCTGCAGTACCCGTGACAGCCACAGGCGTCGGTGCCGACTGCGCGCCAGTGGTCGCCACGACGGTGGCGGCGCTGGCCTGGGGCATGTTGTCGACGATCAGCTCGTAATTGGGGAGTTCCTTGTAGAACTCCAGCTGCAGGCGTGTGGCGGCCTGTTCCAGTTCTTCGTTGCGACGCTGCTGCGCGGCTGCCTGTTCGGCTGCATTGCTGGCGACGGCTTCGGCACTCATATTGCCAACGGGGGGGAGTATCCCGGACAGGTAGATGAGGAAGAAGCTGAAGAAGCCCAGCACGGCACCTGTAATCAGGCCTGTGAAAAGCATGTTCCTGGCAGGCGGTGTCGGTGCCGGTTTCTGTCTGGCCTGTTCGGGAGCGGCGCGGCGTCTGGTCTTGGCAAAATCGTGAGCCATGATGTCCTTGCGTGGAATTTTTCTGGGGGTCGAGTGACGGCCATTATCCTGAAAAAAAGCGGCACCAACCACTGTTATTCCGGTGCAGGCATTGCTCTGGTGCGCAGATCAGATCATGTCCTGAGGATCGACATCCACCGACCAGCGCACGGAGCGCGCTTCGCGCAGGGCCTCTATCTGCGGACAGAGCCCGGCCAGCAAGTGCTGCAGTACCGGGCGCTGCTGAGCGCTGATCTGCAGCTGCGCGCGGAATTTGCCTGCACGCTTCTCCATGGGGGCAGGCAGTGGTCCCATCAGGGTAATCCCAGTGTCTCCGGATTCGCGCAGCCGCGCATCGGCAAGGGTGCGTACAAAAGAGAGGAAACTCTCGGGCGCGCGATAGTCTTCGGCTTCGGCGCGGATCAGCGCCAACGCGCAATACGGCGGCATTCCTGCCACCCGGCGCTCTTCCAGCAGAACACTGGCAAAATGTCCGTAGCCGTCCCTCACCAGCGTCTGCAGAGTGGGATGGCCGGCATGCCGGGTCTGAATCAGCACTTCTCCCGGTATACCCTCGCGCCCTGAGCGCCCTGCCACCTGCATCAGCAGTTGCGCCGTGTGTTCCTGACCCCGGAAATCGGCGCTGAACAGGCCGGCATCCGCATCCAGTACAGCGACCAGTGTGACCCGTGGAAAGTGGTGCCCCTTTGCCAGCATTTGTGTCCCGATGAGAATGCAGGGGCCGCCCTGATGCACTTCATTCAGCAAAACATCCAGTTCATTCTTGCGACGTGTGGTATCCCGGTCTATTCGCAGCACGCGAGTGTCGGGGAACAGTCCCTGCAGCCAGGCCTGACTGCGTTCGGTGCCCAGACCGAGAGCCTGCAGATTGCGTGACTTGCAGAGCGGACAGTGACGGTCGATGGGGCGACGGGCATCGCAATGGTGACAGCGCAAATGCGGCGTAGTCTTGTGCAGCGTCATCCGGGCGTCGCAGTGTGCACATTCCGAAATCCAGCCACAATCACCGCATTGCAATATGGGCGCAAAGCCGCGCCGATTCAGAAATACCAGTACCTGATTGCCTGCCTGGAGATGGCTGCCAATGCGAGCGAGCAGAGGGCCGGAAAAGCCTTCCTGCACCAGCTCCTGAGTGGTGTCCACCAGATGCAGCGTTGGCTGGGCTGCGTGTCCTGCCCGTTCGGTGAGGGGCAGGTGCGCATAGCGGCCGGCACGCACGTTGAAGAGAGACTCCAGACTGGGTGTAGCCGACCCCAGCACAATGGCGATGTTTTCGCGTCGGGCACGGACGATTGCCAGATCCCGGGCGGAATAGCGAAAGCCGTCCTGTTGCTTGAATGAGCCATCGTGTTCCTCGTCCACAATCAGCACCCCCGGTCGGGCCATGGGCGTGAACAGCGCGGAGCGGGTGCCAATGATGATTCGGGCTATTCCGTCCCGCGCATCGAGCCATGCATGCAGGCGCTCGGTGTCGGTCAGGCCGGAGTGCAACACGGCAATCCGGCACTGGAAGCGGCGCCGGAAGCGGCTGATGGTTTGGGGGGTGAGGCTGATTTCCGGCACCAGAACCAGTGCTTGCTGACCTTTCGCAAGCACGGTAGCAATGATCTGCAGATAGACCTCTGTCTTGCCGCTGCCAGTCACGCCGTCCAGCAAATAGCAGCTGTAGCCGCCCAGCCCGCCGGCCACTGCGTCCACTGCATGTTGCTGCTCTGCATTCAGTACCAGGCTGAGCTCCTGCGGGGGGCGCAGATTGAGCGCCGTTGTCGCAGGTCCGTCATCTGCTTCCTCCTGCATCAGCACCGGTCCGGCGGACACCAGTGCGGCAAGCGCTGCCGTGGAAATTTCTGACTCCAGAATGGATGTCTTGTCCAGTTCGCCATGTTCACTGAGAAAATCGATGATCTCGCGCTGGCGTGGTGCGCGGCGCAGGGCGTCCTCCGGCAGGCCATGACCGGCGTCGGAAAGGCGCCACACTTTGCGGGGTGGCCGCGCGGCGGGGCGGTCCTGGCGCAACAGGGCGGGCAGCATGGTCTGGAACACTTCGCCCGGCGGATGCTGATAGTACTGCGCTGCCCAGACGTAAAGTTCCATGAGAGAAGCCGGCAGCAGTGCTTGTTGGTCAATCAGGTGCAGGGCTCTCTTCAGTTTGCCGGTGGGCACACTGCTTTGAGTCTGCAAGGACACCAGAATGGCGACCAGCGTGCGTGTTCCGAAAGGCACTGCAACGCGCATTCCCGGTCTGAGTGCCCTGACTCCTGCATCATCCAGACCCTCCGGAGGCAGGTAGTCGAACAGGCGCCGCAGAGGCGATGGCACAGCCACACGCAAGAGGACAGGTGTCACGAACGGGGGTGCTGTCATGGGCGACTGGGGCATGGCGAGCTGCAAGGGAAGCGTTGGAGAGGCGCACTGGCGCCGGTGGGTTGAAGCATGGTAAGTGGATTGCCGGACTGCCGCAACCGACGCAGGCAAGCGCCTGTCCTGCCCCGCCGGATTTGGTTTATACTCGCCGCCACTTTGTAACCCGGCACGATGGAGTAGAGGCACATGAACACAGACTCGGTCCCCGCAGAATTGTTGCTGGTCAGGGAACAGATTGATCGTATCGATCATGGTCTTGTGCTGCTGCTGGCCAACCGTTTCGCGCTGACGCGGCGAGTGGGAGTTCTGAAGGCGGAACACGGGCTTGAAGCTCTTGATCCCGAGCGGGAAAGTCGCAAGCTCGCCGAGATTCGCAGACTCTGCGAAGTCAACGGAGTGGATTCCGACCTGATGGTCGAAATTCTGGCGCGGGTGATGGCGGAAGTGGTCAAGAACCACAAGGCCATCAGAGAAGGCGGAGCTCCGGCGCCCTGAAGCCTGGGCAATCTGTCCATTCACGCAAATGCTGCTATTGCCAAAGCAATGCTCTTTGGTAGAATGCACGCCCCTTTCGCTGGCGGTCCTCTCGTCCAGCGGAAATCAAACAATGAGGTAGAGGCATGAAACCCGATATTCACCCCAATTACGTAGCGATGACTGCTACCTGCAGTTGCGGCAATGTGCTGAAGACGCGCTCCACGCTCGGCAAGGACATTCTTGTTGACGTGTGCTCTGATTGCCACCCCTTCTACACGGGCAAACAGAAGATCCTCGACACTGGTGGTCGAGTGGATCGTTTCAACAAGCGCTTTGGTGGTCGTACACTGAAATAAGCTGTTTGAACCCGTCATTGAAAGGCGTCCGGGGCAACCCTGACGCCTTTTTGTGTTTCCGGCCGTTTGACAGGATATCTCAGAATATGATCTCGATGGTGGGTTCTTCATCCCGCGCCGGCTGGGCGTTCGGGCTCGGCCTTACCGCGGCGCGTTGCGATTCCGTGGGGTCGTTCTCTTCCATGAACAGCTCGAACATCGTGTTGGCCTGATCAGGGCGGGCGCTGCGTCCGGTTTGTTTCTCCACCAGTCTGTCTACCAGCCCGTCCGGGCGTTCCAGCATGCGCTCCGGCGTTCCTTCCAGCACTGCCTTCATGTAGTCGATCCAGATCGGTACCGGCACTGTGGCGCCCTGCTCACTTTCCCCCATGGGCTGCGGCTGGTCGAAGCCGATGAAGACACTGGTGGCCACATCACGATTGAAGCCGGTGAACCACAGTTCGGAAGGACCGTTTGTTGTTCCGGTCTTGCCCATCAGATCCTTGCGGGGAATCTCGCGGCCCACGCGTCGCCCGCTGCCTTCTTCAATCACCGAACGCAACATGCTGCCGAGCACATAGGCAACGCGGGCATCCACCACTTGTTCTGCCGGCATTTCGTTGTAGCCAATGGACTCGCAGGACTTGCCGCAGGCAACGCTCTGCGCGGGCAATGGAATCAGCCCGTCGACGGTGCGAATCTGCTTGATGAGGGTAGGAGTCACTTTCTGGCCTCCGTTGGCAATTGTGGCAAACGCGCCGGCCATCTCGATGGGTGGGACGTCCTGGCTGCCCAGCGCCACCGTCAGGTCGACGCGCGGGAAGTGGTCGGTGGTGACGCCGAAACGTTTGGCGAACGGCAGAACGACATCAGAGCCAAGCTGTTCGTAAAGCCGTACAGCCGGAATATTGCGTGAATTGGTCAGTGCCGTGCGCAGCGTGATGGGGCCGGCGAAATTGTTTTCGAAATTGCGGGGACGATAGTCACCACGGGCAAATGCGGCATCGTTGATGATCGTGGCCGGGGTATAGCCGCTTTCCAGTGCAGCGCCATAGACGAAGGGCTTGAACCCCGAGCCAGGCGGACGGGCAGTTGTGACACGATTGACCTGGCTTAGCGCGAAGTCATAACCGCCCACGAGGGCCAGGATGTCGCCATTGTCAGGCGATACCGAAACGATCGCACCTTGCAGGTCCGGAATCTGACCGAGAGACCAGCCACCGCTGGCGGTTTGTTTCATGCGGATCAGGTCGCCGACCTTGACGATGTCGGCCGCACGCTCCGGACGCGGCCAGGCGCGCCCACGGTCGATGAACGGTGCTGCCCAGCTGAGCCCTTCCCAGGGGATGCTTACGCTGCTGCCATCCTGCAACATGGCCTTGATGTCTCGTTCGCCGACTTCCGACACCACGCCCGGGTGCTGATTGCCCAGTAACTGCTGTGTGGAAAGTGCCTGCATCCAGATGTCCGTTGCAGACTGGCCTTCAGGGACCTCGATGTGGGACTCCGGGCCGCGGTAGCCGTGACGCTTGTCATAGTATTCTTCAAGGCCGTTGGTCAGGGCGCGATTGGCGATGGCCTGCTTTTCGCTGTGAATACTGGTAGTGACTTCAAAGCCTCGGCGATAGATATCTTCGCCGTACTGCGCGTAAAGGTCCTGGCGTACCATTTCGGCGACATAAGGGGCGCTGACCTCGATCCGGCGATTGTAGCGCCGCGCGTTGTCAGGCGTGTTGATCGCCTCTTCATATTCGGCGCGGGTGATCATGTCCTGCTCGTACATCTTGGTCAGTACCACATTGCGTCGCGTCGTTGCCCGTGCCTGATCAGCTATGGGGTTGCACGGAGACGGACAGGGCAGAACCGAGGTCAGCATGGCGAACTGCGGCAGTCCCAGTTCCCAGATGGGCTTGCCGTAGTAGGCATAGGCAGCAGCATTGATGCCATCCGCACCGGAGCCAAAGTAGATCAGATTCAGGTAAAGCGTGATGATCTCTTCCTTGGTGAGCTCACGCTGGATGCGAAACGCAAAGGGAATTTCCTTCAGCTTGCGGGCATAGACCGTGTCACTGTCGAAGGAAATGTTGTTCGCCAGCTGCATGGTGATGGTGCTGCCGCCGCCGAGATTGATGCCGCGCACAAAACCGTAGAATCCGCGCATCAGGCCGCGGATGTCCACGCCGGAGTGGGAGTAGAAGCGAGGGTCCTCACTGGCGATCACGGAATTGATCATCATCGGCGGTATCTGTTCGTAAGGAACGGGGTCGCGGCGGATCCCGATCTCGTCAATCAGCTGGTTGTCTGCAGTGAGAATGCGCAGGGGCGTCTCCAGCTGCACGTCGCGGTAGGATTCGGCTGAAGGCAGCTGCGGTGACAGGTAGAGGAATGCAGCCGCAGCCACCATGGTGCCGCCGCTGGCGCAGAAGATGCCGAACCAGAACAGGCCTCGGAGCAATGTCTTGATACTGGAGTTCACGGGTGATGCCACACTGGTTCGACGCTGGGTTGGTCACTTGCTGCAAGAGAGACCTGAAATTGCCGGAATTCATGTGCACGGCAATAACAGACTGACTGCATTATATACGCTGGAACCCGATTAATCTTGAGTGGAATTGTCGGGATTGGGAGTTCGAATGCCGGCCGGCAAATGCTGCAGAATGCAGGCACGAAAGCCCTCTTGATTGTCACTATTTAGTTATTAAAAACAAATTGTTGCAGCACTTTTTGCAGCATTCCCGAGGTGCAATTCGTAGCGCGCAGGATATACGCCTGTCTGGCTCAAGAGTGTGCGCATGATCAACCTTTTAGTCGAAGATTTGAACTGGTTGGCAACATAAAGTTATTTGTTGAAATACCGATATAATCTGTTGAATATCATATATAAATTTGTTTTGATGTCGCAAATGCCAAAAGTGACTCCTTTGCGGGAGGTATTTCTGATGCGAGTCTATACTCGAAGTCGACGCGATTCCAATGCTGCTGGACGACAACTTTAGGCTTAAGACAGTGCTGCAATTTCTGAGCAAGAAAACGAAGACCCTTCTGGGAGTGGATATCAGTTCCACTGCCGTGAAGCTTCTTGAACTGAGCCTCAGCAACGGCCGCTATCGCATCGAGAACTATGTCATCCGGCAGCTGCCCTTCAATGCCGTGGTCGAGAAGAACATCAGCGACATCGATGCAGTCGGCGATGCCATACGCCAGGCCATCTCCATCCTGAAGCCCTCCACGAAGGAAGCGGCTGCGGCGGTGGCTGGCTCCGCAGTCATCACCAAGATCATTGAAATGAATGCCGCGATGAATGATTCCGAAATGGAAAATCAGATCATCGTCGAGGCCGATCAGTACATCCCGTATCCCCTGAGCGAAGTGTCCATCGATTTTGAGCGCCAGGAGCAGAAGGACCCGAAGTCTGACTTCGTTGACGTGCTGCTGGCGGCCTGTCGCAAGGAGAACGTCGAATCCCGAGTCGCTGCTTTGCAGTCCGGCGGGCTTCTGGCGCGCGTAGTGGATATCGAGGCCTACGCGATGGAGCGCGCCTTTGGACTGCTGCAGCCACAGATCGCCAGCGCAGACGCCAGCACAGTCGCGATTCTGGACATTGGCGCGACCATCACCACTCTCCATGTGCTGCTTGAAGGCAAGACAATCTACACGCGTGAACAACTGTTCGGCGGGCGCCAGCTGGTGGAAGACGTGCAGCGGCGCTTCGGTCTGTCGGCTGTCGAGGCCGAAAATGCGATTCGACGGGGCACCCTGCCCGAGGAATACGAACAGGAAATTCTCGCACCCTTCAAGGACGCCGCTGTGCAGCAGGTCAGCCGCTCCTTGCAGTTCTTTTTCTCCTCCAGTCAGTACAACGACGTGGATCAGATCATCCTGGCCGGTGGTTTGGCTGCCATCGACGGCCTGGCAGGGCTGGTTCGCGAGCAACTGGCGACCCCGGCGCTGGTGGCAAACCCTTTCCAGGACATCGCCATCAGCAGCAAGGTGAACAAGACTCTGCTCGCCAATGATGCGCCGGCGCTGATGATCGCCTGCGGACTGGCCATGAGGAGCAAGTACTGATGGCGCGCATCAATCTACTGCCCTGGCGGGAACAGCTTCGCGAAGAGCGCAAGCGCGAATTCTTTGTGCTGCTGCTGGGTGTCGTCATCATCGCTGGTGGAATACTGTTTCTGGTCGACCGCAATTTCCGCAGTGACATCCGCTACCAGCAGTTCCGCAATGATTTCCTGCGCAGCGAGGTGCTTGTGCTGGATGCGCGCATTGCCGAGATTGACGAGCTCAAGGAGCAGAAGGCGCAGATCAGCTCGCGCATGGAAGTAATTCAGGATCTGCAGGGCTCGCGCCCTGTCATTGTGCGCATCTTCGACGAGCTGGTGAAGGCATTGCCTGCCGGCGTCTATTTCAACTCCTTGCAGCGTACCGGTGACCGTCTCCAGATTGAGGATATTGCTGAGTCCAACAACAAGGTGTCAGAGCTGATGCGCCGCATCGACGATTCGGAGTGGTTCATCAATCCCAGCCTGCAGCAGATTTCCGCCGCCTCGGCAGATGTCAATTCCGATCAGCGCGAAGCCAATGCTTTCTCGCTGACCTTGTTCATGCAGGCACCTGACCGCGGGGAGGAGCTGTGACATGGCACTTCCCACATTGATCAAGGAGCTGCAGAGCTTCGATTGGAACAACCTCAGTGACATTGAGTCAATCGGCGTCTGGCCAGGGGTAGTCAAGTTCATTCTGGCTGCCGCTTTGTTTGTGGTATGCCTGGCGGGCGGATTCTGGTTCGACATTCGCAATCTGCAGGCCGAGTTGAGCCGCTGGGAGGCGGAAGAGAGCACACTGCGGATAGAATTCGAACAAAAAGCGGTGCTGGCTGCGAATCTGGAAGAATACAAGGCACAGACGGTAGAGATGGAAAATGCATTCTCGGAGTTGTTGCGCCAATTGCCCAGCCGCACGGAAGTTCCAGACCTCGTGGACGATGTGACAGAAACCGGTCTCGGTGCAAGCCTGACTGACCTGCCTGATTTCTTCGTGCCATTCAAAACTGGACTATAGCCCCGGCTTTCATAGTTGAATTGCACTTCTGTTTGAACTCGATTGGCGTCATGTTCTCCAGGCTGGAGTGCGGTCGAACATG
>Ga0255097_1000060_pt1 | contig 84274 bp, 70 predicted proteins | sample Colum_Atlam_RepB_2_FD_188436 | JGI IMG/M metagenome (GOLD analysis project Ga0255097, IMG submission 188436) | Freshwater microbial communities from Columbia River, Oregon, United States - Colum_Atlam_RepB_8d | ecosystem: Environmental > Aquatic > Freshwater > River | place: USA: Oregon...
GTTCCCGGATCAGCTCTCGGGGGGCGAACAGCAACGGGTAGCGATAGGCCGGGCCTTGATTCACCGCCCCGCCTTGGTGCTGGCGGATGAACCCACGGGCAACCTTGATGCCGACACGTCGCGTCAGGTGCTGACACTCTTTCATTCGCTGGTGCGCGACAGCGGCACCACGCTGGTAATGGCGACGCATAGCGCCGAGCCACAGCAGTTGGCCGACCGCGTGCTGTATCTGGACCGCGGCCAACTCCGCGAGCGCTCGTGAATCGCTTGCTGGCGCTGGCCAGCCTCCGTGCGCTGCGTCATCACCCGTGGCAACTGGCGCTCGCCCTGTTAGGCATCGCGCTCGGCGTGGGCATGGTGGTAGCGGTTCAACTGACTCAGGAAAGCGCCCGTCAGGCGCTGGTCGAAGCCCAGCGCGCGCTGGCCGGCGAGGCCACCGACCGCATTAGCCCCGTCCACGGCCTGCTAGACGAACAAAGCTACGTTGCCTTGCGTCAGGCAATGCCCGATTTGCCGGCAGCCCCCATGCTCAAAGGGGCGGTCACGCTGGTGCCGGCAGCGCAGGGTTTCCTGCAGGTGCTGGGCATTGACCCGCTGAGCACCTTGGGCGCCCGCGCGCTAGCCGAGCGCGCACCCGGCATCGATCTGGGCCAGTTCATCGGGACCGCTGCGACCGCCGTGCTCAGCGCCGACGCTGCCGAACGACTAGGGCTGCAGCCGGGCGCGGTGCTGCGCGTACAGGCTGGCGACCGGCCGCAGGGGCTGACGATCATCGGGATCTTGCCCGCCAGTGCCGGGCTCAACGACAGCCTGCTGGTTGATCTGGCCACCGCGCAGGAGCTGCTGGGCCAGGCCGGCCGGCTGAGCGGCATCGAACTCAGACTGCCCACCGGCGCCGAAGCGCAGCGCTCACGCGACACCATCCGGCGTCTACTGCCGGCCGACGCACGTTTGCGGGAAGTCGAGGCGCAGGTCGCCGCCAGTCAGCAGATGACCCGGGCGTTTGACCTCAATCTGACGGCACTTAGCCTGCTCGCGCTGCTGGTGGGCATGTTCCTTATCTATAACACCGAGACCTTCCTCATCCTGCAGCGGCAAGCGCAATTTGCGCGCCTGCGGGCGCTCGGCGTCAGCGCGCGCGAACTCCTCTTGCTGTTGCTGGGCGAAGCCGCCCTGCTCGGGGCTATCGGGAGTGGGGCCGGCGTGCTGGGGCTGGTGGCCCAAACGGTGAACGACCTGTACGCCCACACCGCCATCACGACCGTGGTCTCGGCGCCCGGCCTGCGGCTTGCCGTTTGGACACTCGGTGTGCTGGCGACGGTGCTGGCCGCAGCGCCCCCGGTGCTGAGTGCGTGTCGACTCGCCGTTCGCCGCACGCTGACCGCCGCCCCCGATGCCCATCACGGCCGCACCCTGCCGCTCGCGCTCGCGGGCATCGCCTGCGCGGGCGCGGCGGGGCTGCTCTTGTGTTGGTCAACCCGAAGCCTACTCTCCGGCTTTGCAATTCTGATGCTGACGTTAACGTCAGGTTGTCTTTTTCTTCCCACCGTCCTGACGGTGCTCGCCCGGCACTTGAGCAATCGCCTCAGCGTGGCGGCGCGGCCAGGCTTCGCGCTGGGTATTCGCGCGGTTTCACGCCGAGCTGGCCGGCAAGGCCTCGCCGCTACCGCACTGATGGCCGCCACCGCGACGGCCATGGCGATGAGTTTGATGATTGGCAGTTTTCGTCAATCTGTAGATCAATGGCTGGAACAGCTACTTAAAGCTGACGCATACGTAAATAAAATAGAGCAAGACCAATTCCAGCCCGACACGCTGGAAGTCGCTCGCGAGCGCTTGCGTCAGGTGCCGGGCGTTGCCAACACCAGCAGCGTGAGCCGGGTACCGCAGATGCTGAGCGACGGGCAGGACGCCCAGATCATGGTGTACGAGTTACCCCCCCGCGCGCAGCAGGGCTTTCACCTGCTCGCCGGCGCGCCGGCAGCCCTGTGGGCGGCATGGGAAGACGAGGACGTCGTCATGGTCAGCGAGCCCTGGGCGTGGCGGCAGGGACTGGCGCCGGGCGCGACCGTCACGCTGGCAGGCCCGGACGGACCGGTTAATTTTCTGATTGCCGCGGTCTATCAGGACTACGCCAGCGAGCGCGGCAGTCTGGCCATGAGCCGCCGCAGCTATCTGCGGCACTTCCCGGCGCCACCGCTGGACGGCATCGGCATCTACCGTGATGCGGAGGCAAGTGCAGACGAGACTGAACACGTGATCCGCGCCGCGCTCGCCAGCCTGCCGGTGAATCTGGTGCGTCAGGCCGACGTCCGGCGCCAGTCGATGGCCATTTTCGACCGGACCTTTGCGGTGACCGAAGTCCTGCGCGTGGTCGCGCTGGGCGTCGCGGTCATTGGCATCGTGGCTGCGCTACTGGCCCAGCAGTTTGAGCGCCTGCGGGAATACGGCGTGTTGCGCGCGCTGGGCTTTTCCAGCGGTGCGATTGTAGAAACCGTCTTCGCCCAGACCCTGCTGATCGGGGTGGTCGCCGCCACTTGTGCCCTCCCGCTGGGCACCGTGCTGGCGGTGGTGCTTATCGAGGTCATCAACCTGCGATCGTTCGGCTGGACGATGACGCTCAGTCTGCCCGTCGGCGAATTGGCCGCCACCTGGACGCTGGCGGTCGGCGCGGCGCTACTGGCCGGCGTCTGGCCCGCCCTGCGCGTACGCCGCATGGCCCCGGCGGCCGTGCTGCGGGAGGAATGAAGATGCGTCGCTTGGCGCTGGGGGTCGGCGTGCTGGTCGCGGTTGCCCTCCTCATCTGGCGCCTGAACGCCTCGCCGGCAGGCGCGGGTTCGACCGCAGACAACGACCGTGTGGCCGCCCTGCTCCGCGACCGGCAAGACAATGAGGGCTATGCCCGGGTGCTCGGCCCGCGCCCTTTCCAGTTTCCGCAAGACCACGCGGCCCACCCCGACTTTCGGCACGAGTGGTGGTATGTCACCGGCCAGGTGCAGACACCGGCGGGCCGCTGGTTCGGATTTCAGGCCACCTTTTTCCGGTTCGCGCTGAGCCCGGTTGCCACGGCCTCAGACTCCGCCTGGCGGAGCCAGCAGGCGCTGCTCGCGCACTTCGCGCTGACCGACGTCGACGCTCAGACCTTTCACGCGCACGAACGCCGCGCCCGCGTCAGCCACGGCCTTGCCAACGCCGAGACCACCCGCGCCGAGGTATGGGTCAACAACTGGTCCCTGCATCAAAACCCGGCCGACGATGGCTGGGAACTCCGTTTGCAGGCAGAGAACGCCGCCCTTTCTCTGGCGCTGACGCCGACCCAAGCGCTGGTGTTGCAGGGTGATCGGGGCTACTCACAAAAAAGCGCGGCCGAAGGCAACGCCTCCCACTACTACTCGCTGCCGCGGCTCGCCACCCGCGGCACGCTGCAATTGAATGGAGAAACCCTCGCCGTTACCGGGCAGTCCTGGCTTGACCATGAGTGGGGGACCAGCGCGCTGGGCGAGGAACAGCAGGGTTGGGATTGGTTCGCGGTGCATCTGGACGACGGGCGCGCGCTGACCTTCTACCGCCTGCGCCAAGGGTCCGGACAGACCGACCCGTTCAGCCGCGGTCTGCTCGTAGCGGCCGACGGCAGCAGCGAGACGCTAGGCGCGGAGGCGGTCGAGATGACGCCGCTACGCTGGTGGTTGAGCCCCCGCACGGGCGCCCGCTACCCGGTGCAGTGGCGTGTACGCATCCCGTCCCGACAGCTCGAGTTTGAGTTGAACGCCGTGCTCGATACGCAGGAATGGACCGGCGATTTGCGCTATTGGGAAGGCGCTGTAACGGCCCGCTCGACGAACGGGCTGAGCGGCCGGGGCTACCTGGAGCTGACCGGCTACCTGCCCTGACGGGCTAAACCACCAAACGGTAGCTCGGCGTGTAGGGCCGGCCTTCAAGACGCATCCGCCCGGCGCCAGCAAAACTGCGCAACAAGTCGTCCAGCGCGCGGATTAAGGCCGGCTCGCCGCGCAGCTCAAACGGTCCGTGCTGCTCGATCAGCCGCATGCCCTCTTCTTTAACGTTCCCACAAACCAGCCCCGAGAACGCGCGCCGTAGATTGCAGGCCAGTTCATGCGCTGGAAGATCGCGTCCCAGCGCCAGCGCGGCCATCGATTCGTGGGTCACCGCAAACGGTTGCTGGAACCGCTCATCCACCCGCAGCGACCAGTTGAAATACCCCGCATCGTCATGCGCTTCGCGAAAGCGCAGCACGGCATCCACTGCCTGGCGCATCTCACGGGCGACGGCCGCCGGTTCGCCCACCACGATCTGATAGCGCGACGCCATGCGTTCGCCGAGCACGCGGCGCAGGAAGCTATCCAGCAGTTCAAAGTACGCCGCACTCGAGACGGGCCCGGTCAGGATGAGCGGAAACGGCACCTCGGCATTGTCTGGATGCGCCAGCACGCCGAGCAGGTACAGGATTTCTTCCACCGTCCCCACGCCGCCCGGGAACACGATGATGCCGTGGCCCAGCCGCACAAAGGCCTCCAGCCGCTTTTCGATGTCCGGCATGATGACCAGATCGCTGACAATAGGATTGGGCGCTTCCGCGGCGATGATGCCGGGTTCGGTAATGCCCACGTAGCGCGCGCCCGTCAGCCGCTGTTTCGCGTGCGCGATGGTGGCCCCCTTCATCGGCCCTTTCATCGCGCCGGGTCCGCAGCCCGTGCAGATTTCAAAGCCACGCAGCCCAAGCTGATAGCCCACTTCCTTGCAGTAGTCGTACTCCGGCCGGGCAATGGAGTGCCCGCCCCAGCACACTGCGAGCCCACGTTGCGGGCCGGCGTGCAGCAGATTGGCCTGCCGCAGGACATGAAACACCGCGTTGGTAATCCCGGCCGGGCTTAAGCCGTTGGGTGGCGCCTTGAAGCCCACCTCGCGGGCGATAAACACGATGTCGCGCAGCACTGCGAACAACAGTTCGCGGATGCCCCGAATCATTTGTCCGTCAACAAAGGCGTTGGCCGGTGCATTGGTCAGGTGCAGGCGCAGGCCGCGGTCGACCTGCTCAAAGTTGACGTCAAAGTCAGCGTAAGTTTCCAGCAACTCGCGCGCGTTATCGGTCTCGATGCCGCTGGTCAGCGCCGCCAGCGCGCAGCGCCGAAAGGTGTCGTAGACCGGCCCGCTCCGTGCCACACACAGATTGTTCACCTCGGTCTGGGACAACACGGCCAGACTGCCGTCGGGCATCACAGAAGCCTGCGCCACCACCGGTCGGGCATTTGTCATCGGATTGCTGCTCGCTGAAAAGGTCTCCGTGCATGCACGAAAACTGGTTGAAGTGAATTATTTTGTTACGCTAGTATCCGGATTAAGATCAGCGCGTTAGTCGATCTTCATTATAAAACTGATCAGATCGATCGCCTAAGTAAAAATCGCGAAACGAAGGGGAGCGAATATGGGCCAGAGCGGTATGTCGGAAGGCTGGAACCTGCTGGTAGATGAACTGAAGACCCTGGAAGCATTCTTTCCGTTGCTGGGTACGCCTGGCGAACACGACGAGGTGCTGGAAGAAATCGCCGAACTCGAAGACCTGATCGCCGCCGCCGGCATCCCTGAAGACGAACACTCCCAGCGCGCGCTCGCCTTCCTGCATGAGGAATTAGCCCGCAAGCGCCGCCTGATCGACCGGATCTAAGGCCGGCGCCAGATTTGGGGCCGGCCAGACCGGCCCCGTATCTTCAGAGGCTCTCCAACCTTCCCTTCAGGTAATTTCCGAAGTTGAGATGGAGTTCCGGATGACGTAGCGCGTAGTCGACCGTCGCCTCCAGATAGCCCAGCTTCGACCCGCAGTCGTAGCGCCGCCCTTCAAACTCGTAAGCCAGCACCTGTTGCCGGTTCAGCAGAGTGGCGATGCCATCGGTGAGCTGGATTTCCCCGCCAGCGCCACGTTGCGTCTGCTCCAGAATGTCCAGAATCTCCGGCGGCAGGATGTAGCGTCCCACCACGCCCAGCGTTGACGGCGCCACCGCCGGCTTGGGCTTCTCGACAATGCTTTGAATTTTGCCCACCCGCTGGTCAATCGAGCGGATTTCCACGATGCCGTATTTGTCGGTGTCGGCCGGCGGCACCGGCTGCACGGCAATGACGCCCGTGTTGTAGTGCCCGTACACATCAACCATCTGGCCCAGACAGCCCTTGACGCCTCCGTCAATCAGGTCGTCGGCCAACAGCACGGCAAAGGGCTCGTTGCCGATCGCGGGCTTGGCGCAAAGCACCGCGTGCCCCAGCCCCAGCGGCTCGGCCTGCCGGATATAAATGCAGGACACGCCCGCCGGCAGGATATTGCGCACGATGTCGAGCATCTGCTGCTTGTTGCCCTTCTCGAGTTCGGCTTCGAGTTCGTAGGCTTTGTCGAAATGGTCTTCGATTGAGCGCTTGGCCCGCCCGGTCACGAAGATCAATTCCTTGATCCCGGCCGCCACCGCTTCTTCGGCCGCGTATTGAATCAGCGGTTTATCCACCACATTCAGCATTTCCTTGGGGCTGGCCTTGGTGGCCGGCAAAAATCGGGTGCCGAGGCCGGCCACCGGAAACACCGCTTTGCGCACTTTGATCGTCACGTAGAACTCCGTTTGAAAGGGACCACTCTGGAACTGGCGCTCGCACCGTTGGCGCCGGCCTGCGCCAGTTCTGGCACAGCTTCGGTTAACAGCGCCTGAAGCCGGCCTTCATCGAAAGCCTCGCTGGCCGCCCGCAACTGGCCAAACAGGCGGTCGATCCGTGACGGATCCTGACGGGTATGGGCCGCCAGGAAGAGCTTGGGATGACCCGTCGCACGCAGGTTTTCGTCTTCATTGAAGAGCTCTTCGACCAGCTTTTCGCCCGGCCGCAAGCCGGTATACACGATCTGAATGTCCTTTTCGGGACGTTTGCCGGAGAGATGAATCAGCTGTTCGGCGAGATAGGTGATGCTGACCGGCTCACCCATATCCAGCACGAAAATATCCCCGCCCTGCCCGACCGCAGCGGCCTGCAGGATGAGCTGGCTGGCTTCGGGAATGGTCATGAAGAAGCGGGTCGCCTCGGGGTGCGTGACGGTCACCGGGCCGCCGCGCGCAATTTGCTCGCGAAAGAGGGGCACCACGCTGCCGGCAGAATCCAGCACGTTGCCGAAGCGGACGGTGATGTAGCGCGTGCTGGTCTGCGCGTGATTGCGCCGTTCGCAGACCAGCTCCGCCACGCGCTTGGTGGCGCCCATGACGCTACTGGGCCGCACGGCCTTGTCGGTAGAAATCAGCACCATCGCCGCGCAGCCGTGGCGTTGGGCCGCATCAGCCACCGCCGCCGTCCCCAGCACGTTGTTGCGCACCCCTTCCCTGATTTGCGCCTCGACGATCGGCACATGCTTGTAGGCAGCGGCGTGAAAGACCATCCGCGGCCGGTGTGTGCTGAACACATGATCCACCGCCACCTCATCACACACGTCGCCAAGCAGGGGCTGCAGATTGATGTGAGGAAAGCGCTGGCGAATTTCGCGCTCGATGAGGTATAGGTTGTGCTCGTTGCGCTCAAAAACGACCAGTCGGGCCAGCCCCAGCGTTGCCAGCTGACGACAGAGCTCTGCGCCAATGGACCCGCCACCGCCCGTCACCAGCACCGTCTGGCCGCGCAGCTGGCGCTGAATGCCTTCCCAGTCGAGCGCGACGGTGCTCCGACCCAACAGGTCTTCGATCGCGACCGGGCGCAATTCACCGAGACCTGCTCCGCCGCTGACCAGATCCTGCAGGCGCGGCAAGGTGCGAAACGCGCATCCGGCCTGTTCGCAGATCCGCACGATCCGGCGCATTTCCTCGTTGCCCGCCGAGGGAATCGCGATCAGGACCAGTTCCACCTCGTGCTGCCGCACCAGCGCCGGCAAGGCCTCGATGCCGCCCAGCACCGGCACGCCGTGGATACGCATGCCCTCAAGCCCAGGCCGGTCGTCGACCAGCCCGACCGGTACGCCGGCGGCCTGCTTCAACAAATCACGGATCAGCATTTCGCCCGCGGTGCCGGCGCCCACAATGATGACCCGTTCGCCCACGGCATCGGCCGGCACCGAGAGCGAGCGGTCCTTGGCCAGCCGATACAGCACGCGCGGCGCACCCAGACAGCAGGCCAGAAACAGCGGATACAGGATGAGCATGGAACGCGGAATGCCGGCGAGGCGATTCCAGACGAACAAGGCCAGCGCGATCAGCACCACGCCCACCGCGGCGCTGAAGAGGATGTTCGACAGGTCGCGCAAACTCGCGAAGCGCCACAGCCCGCGATACAGCCGGAAATGCCAGGCAACCAGCCCCTGCACGCCCAGCACCACCGGCAAAGCGCGTAGGGCGGGCTGCAGAAAGTCGGACGGTGGCAGGGTGAAATTGAAGCGCGCCCACAGCGCCAGCCCCCAGGCCAGCGCAATCATGAGCAGGTCATGGGTGATGACCAGATTGCGGATGCTGAATATGCGTTTCACAAAGCGGTGCACGCGAGCAGGGACAACGCGTTGCATGGTAGCAGTTGAAGGGGAGGCATTCAGCGTCAATCAGCGCGCGGGGTTTGCCTGACGCGGTACACGCCACCACATGAGGACAGCCAGCGCATAAACCGCGAACGTCAGGCCCGGCCCTGCCGCCGGACGGTGCCAGGCCAGCCAGGCGATCGGCAAGACCATGAGATTCAACAGCAGGCAGCCCAGCGCCACCCGTTGATGCGAGCAGCCGCGCAAAATCAGGCGCTGAAAGGCGTGTTCGCGATGGGCCTGCCAAAAGCGCTGGCCGCGCGCCATACGCCACAGCAGGGTGCAGGTGGCATCGGTGACAAAGGGCACGAAGAGCAACAGCCAGGGCCACGGCGTGCTGCCCGCGAGGCCCGCGCGCAGTAGCAGCAGGGCAAAGGCGCCGCCCAGAAAATAGCTGCCGACGTCGCCCATGAAAATTTTTGCCGGTGACCAGTTCCAGTAGAGAAATCCTGCGCTGGCGCCGGCCAGCGCGGCGCCGGTCAGGGCAATGCCGGGCATGCCTTCCAGCGTCCCGAGCAGCGCAACACCCAATCCACCGGCCAAGGCCTGGCTACCCGCCAGCCCATCGCTGCCGTCCATAAAGTTGTACAGGTTCACGAACCACACCATCACGGGCAGGCATAAACCGCAGGCCAGACCAAACGGGCTGGCCGGCGCCCACCACAGGGCGTAAAGGCAAAGGCCGAGAATGCAGAACTGCAGCGCGAAACGCGCTTTGGCGCTAAGCGGCCGCTGGTCGTCGCTCCAGCCGAGCAGCGCCAGGAGGCCCGTGCCGCCAATAAACACCAGCGTCGTGCGCAGGCCTTCGCCCCGGCTGAGGGTCTCGGCCACTGCCGCCAGCAATACCGGCGGCAGCAGGGCCAGCCCGCCGCCTCGCGGCACGGGCACGGCATGCAGGCTGCGGGCGTTGGGCAGGTCAAGCACGGCACGGGAAAGCGCGTAGCGCCGAACGAGACCGGTCAAGACCAGCGCCAAAAAGAGCGACAAAACTGCGGTAAGCGCCAGCGTCATTGGTGGGCCTTGAACCAATCGCCGGTCATTGCCATCGCCGCGGCCAGCCCGATTGCGGGCTGCCACTGCAGGTCCTGCGTGATTTCCGCGCGACCGACCAACAGCGAATCACACAAGCGCGCCACCGCCGCTTCGCGCCCGGTCAGTCGTCCCGCCAGATGCAGCAGGCTCGCCGGCACCGGCCACAGCCGGGCGCGACGGCCCAGCCCGGCCGCCAGCGCGTGAACCAGCGCGGGCGTGGACAAATCGATATCGCTGAGGGGATAGGCCCGCTGGACGCCTGCAGGCGCGTGCGTCAGCGCGCGCAGGATGGCGTCGCACAGATTGCCCACGTACAGAAAGCTGCGGCGATTGTGAATCGCCGCGAGCGGCAAGGGCCAGCCGCCCGCGACGGCGCGCATCAGCGCCGCCAGATTGCCCTTTTGCCCCGGCCCGTAAATGAGCGGCGGGCGCAGAATCGTCAGGCGCGCGCCAGCCGCTGCCGTGGCCTTGAGCCAATGCGCCTCCGCCTGCGCCTTGGTCGCGCCATAGGGGCCGGTGGGCGCCAGCGGGCTGCTAGCCGTAAAGGGCAGCGCACAGCCCTCCGCGTCGCGCGCGGCGACCTCGCCATAAACCTTGCAGGAACTGAGCAGCACAAAGCGGCCGATCCCGGCGGCCAGCGCCTCGCTCAACAGCCGCGCGCTGCCCACCACGTTAATCCGGCTGAACTCGGCCAGTGCCGTCGCGTTGGTCGGCTCGCCGCGATGGGCGCGGGCGGCGAGATGCACCAGCGCCTCACAGCCCAGCAAGGCCTCGCGCCAGTCGGTCGTGCCATCCAGTTCGCCAACGGCCAGACTGCGCGCAGCGCCGGCCACCGGCACGCCAGCCGCGCGCACAGCGGCCACCACCTCGTGCCCCTGCGCTGCCAGCGCCTCGACCAGATGCTGACCGACAAAGCCGTTGGCACCCGTCACCAGCACGCGCATCAAGCTGCTCCCGGTGCAGGTCGCACGCCGAGCCGGGCGTAACAGGCCAGGGTCTGTGCGTGGATCGCCTCTGCGCCAAACTCGGCCTCGGCGAGTTGCCGCGCACCGGCGCCCAAGGCTTGCAGTCGCGCCGGATCGACCAGCAGTTCAATCAAGGCCGTGGCCAGCGCCGCCACCTCGCGTGGGGGCACCAGCACCCCGCTGATGCCCTCACGGCAGATGTCGCGGCAGCCGGGGGTGTCGGTGGAGACCAGCGGCCGCGCGCAGGCGGCCGCCTCAATCAGCGCCTTGGGCACGCCCTCGCGATAGGTCGACGGCAGACACACCAGCGTCGCCGCGGCGTAGACGCGCGGCATATCGTCCTGGGCGCCCCACCACTCGGCACCGGCTTCCGCCACCAGCGCTTCAAGCTCCTGCCGGGTATAGGCGGCCGGGTTATCCGGATCGAGACCGCCGGCGAGTACAAAACGGACCGTCGGGCAGCGGGCCCGCACCAGCGGCGCCGCAGCCAGCAATTCGCCGACCCCCTTGGCGCGCAGCATGCGCGCGGGCAAGAGCACGATGGGTGCGTCCTGAGTCGGCAAAGGCGCGGGCGTGTAGCGGGCAAGGTCAACGCCGGAACCCGGAATGAGCGTCGCGTGGTCGTCTATCGCAACGCCGAGGCTTGCCAAGACCGCCAGATCGTCAGCGTTTTGCACGATGCAGTGCGCGTTCGGCCGCCGCAGGATTAGCCCCAGCAGCGGCCGCACCGCGCGCTGAATGACGCGCCCGAAGCCATCGGCGGTCGCGAAGAGATAGCCCATACCGGTGATCGCGTGGACAAAGCGGGTACGGCCCGCCGTCAACACCGCCGGCAGCGACAGCAGAATGGGCTTCAAGGCGACCAGATGAACCAGCGCCGGCGCGCGTTCGCGAATCAGTTTCCACAGCCGCCAGGCGGCCAACACATCGCGCAAGGGGTAACGCAGCGAGCGCTCAAACGGCAGCTCAATGCACTCGATGCCGGCGGCTTCAATCAAGCCGCGATGCGCGCCGAAGCGCGCCGCCAGCGCTACGCGATAGCCCGCCGCCTGCGCCGCCCGCGCCACCCCGACCCGGTGCGACCAGAAGTACCAGTCTTCCGTGACGACGAAGAGGATGAGCGGCGCGGTGCTGGGCAAGACGGGTTTTCCTTCGCCCCGCAGAAGGCGAGGCAGGCGCGCAGTTTAAGGGACGCGCGCAATTGGCGGGAACGTTGGCGCCCCGCCTCACGCTAGGGATGCCAGCGTTCCCGCCAGGCTTCGAACATCAGCACATGCCAGAGCATGTACTGCAGGTTCTGGCCGCCGGCCAGATGCGCCCGCCACACCGCGCGGACCATCGCCGGCGCAAAGAACCCGGCTTCGGCCAAACGCCGCTCCGCCAGCAGGTGCTCGGCCCAGTCACGCAGCGGCCCGCGCAACCATTGATCGATAGGCACTGCAAAACCGCGCTTGGGCCGTTCAAACAGCGGTCGCGGCAGGTAGCGCGCAAGCAGTTCACGCAAGACCCATTTGCCCACGCCGCCGCGCAGTTTCCAGTCGAACGGTAATTGCCAGGCCAGCGCCACCACCGCCGGATCGAGAAACGGCACCCTCGCCTCGAGGCTGCAGGCCATGCTGGCCCGGTCGACCTTGGCCAGAATGTCGCCGGGCAGGTAGTGCAGGCTGTCGACGTACATCATCCGCTCGATGGTGTTAAGCCCAGCCGGTGCCGCCGCTGCCAGCGCCAGCGCGCTGGCCGGCTCTTGCGCGCCGGGCACGGCGGCGGCTGGCGTCTGCCACAGCGAAATAAGTTTGAAGTACATCGCCAGCGGGTCGTCCTCGGCCAGCAGGCGGCTCAGCTTGTGGAGCTTGTCGCCGGGCATCGGCTGGCGGGCCGCGCGCGGTAGCAGCGGATGAAGCAGAGTGAAGACCCGGTCCCAGGTCGCCGGCGAGACCGCGCGCAAGCCCGCCGCCGTCGCGCGTCGCAAGGCCAAGGGCCACCGCCGCTGACGCTGCCACAGCCCGTTGGCGACCGCATAGCGTGAATAGCCCGCAAACAGTTCGTCACCCGCATCGCCGGACATCGCGACCGTCACCTGTTGCCGCGCCAGCGCGCTGACCAGATAGGTGGGAATCTGCGAGCAATCGGCGAACGGCTCGTCATACATCGTCGGCAAGCGCGGAATAACCGCCAGCGCATCGGCCGGCCGAACATAGAGCTCCGTGTGTTCGGTACCCAGATGCCGCGCCACCGCGCGCGCATGCGGCGCTTCATCGTAGTCCGGCACGTCGAAGCCGATGGTGAAGGTTTTCACCGGACGCGTGCTCGCCGCCTGCATCAAGGCGACGATCAGGGAGGAGTCGATGCCGCCCGACAGAAACGCGCCCAACGGCACATCCGCCACCATGCGCAGTTCCACGGCCTGCTTGAGCGTGCTCTCCAAGGCGTCGACCCCGGCCGCGGCGTCACCCGCAAAGCCCCGTTGGTGCGCGTCGATAATCGTGCTGGACAGGGCCCAGTAAGGCGCTGGCGCAGGCAGCACGCCGGGCGTCGGGTCGGTCAGCGTCAGCGACGTTCCCGGTGGCAGTTTGCGGATGCCCTGATAGATGCTGTGCGGTTCGGGCACGTAGCCGTGCCGCAGATAGAGCGTCAGCGCATCACGGTCGACCGTCGGCTGAAAATCGCCGGCGGCGTGCAGCGCCTTCAGTTCAGACGCAAACAACAGCCGCGACCCGCTCCAGCCGTAATAGAGCGGCTTCTCGCCCATGCGATCCCGCGCCAGATGAAGCCGCCGCTCAAGCCGGTCCCACAGCGCAAAGGCAAACATGCCGTTCAGGCGCTCGAGCGTCGCGCCGAGGCCCCACAGGCCACAGGCCTCCAGCAGCACTTCGGTGTCCGCGTGGCCGCGAAAGACCACGCCGAGCGTCTCAAGCTCCGCCCGCAGGCTCGAAAAATTATAGATTTCCCCGTTAAAAACCAGCACAAATCGGCCATCGCGCGAGACCATGGGCTGCGCGCCGGCCGGTGACAGATCGAGAATGGCCAGCCGCCGATGACCAAGCACCAGCCCCACAGACGGGTCGGTCCAGACCGCTCCATCGTCCGGGCCGCGGTGCTGCAGGGCGGCGGTCATCGACGCGCAACGCGCAGCAAGCGCGGCCGAATCGCCCGACGCCGCCAGCGACCAGATCCCGGCCAGGCCGCACATCAGCGCGGACTCCCGGTGTAAACGGCGCGCTTAGCGGACTGACAGCAGGTCTTCATACAGCGCCGTGTACTGACCGAGCGTTGCGCTCAGCGAATATTCCTCCACCACCCGCGCCCGGGCCTGCGCGCCCAGCGTCTGGCGGGCCGCGGGTTCCATGGCCAGCAGCGCTAGCGCGGCCTCGGCCAGGGCCTGCGGATTGCCGGGCGGCACGACCCGGCCGGTCGCGCCAACGATCAGCGCCGCATCGCCCACATCGGTCGTGACGCAGGGCACGCCGCAGCACATGGCCTCGCCCAGCACGTTGGGAAACGCCTCACCGAAAGCAGAACTAAGACAGGCGACATCAAAGGCGGCGTTCAGGCGCGGCACATCCGGTCGTGGCCCCAGCAAATGAGTCACGGCGCCAAGTCCATGTGCGGCCACCGCCGGGGCCAGCGACGGCACCTCGCCGCCTGCCAGCACAAAGCGACACGCCGGCAACGCCGCGTGCACCCGCTGCGCCGCGCGCAGGAACGTGGTGTGGTCTTTGGCCGGATCGACCCGCGCGACCAGTCCAAGCACGGGCGCATCGTCGGGAATGCCGAGTTCGGCCCGCACCGCCCGCCGCGCGTCAGCATCAGGCCGCCATAGCGCGGGATCAAACCCGTTCGGGATCACCGCCCAGCGTCGCGCGGCGTAGCCGAGGCGCTGGTGAAAATCAGCGCCCGCGCGGCTATTGGCAATTACCGCCACCGGCTGGCGTGAACCGGCGACCAGCAGACGCCGAACCAGACGGGTCAGGGGCCGGTAGCTTTCCAGGGCCATGTTCGAGCAGCGCAGGTTCCAGACCAGCGGCAGCTTCGGTGCGAAACCCTTGGCGATCAGCCCCAGCAAATCTGCGTGGTAGAGCCAGGTTTGCAAGAGGTCCGGGCGCTCGGCGCGCAGCAGTTGGCGAAGCCGGTAGAGCGCGCTTACAGACGGCACGCCGCGTGTCATATTCAGGACGTGTACCGGGGTTCCGTTGCGTTCGATAATCTCGCCGAAGAAACCGCGCCCGGTCATGGAAATCACCACATTCCGGATCCGCGCCCGGTCCAGTCCTGCCACCAGATTTGCCAGCGAGCGCTCGGCGCCGCCTGCTTCCAGCCCGGAAATGAGATGAACCACTTTCAGCACAAACGCACCCGCCTAGGCGCCGTCCAGCGCCCGCCAGACGCTGCCGACTATCAACCAGAAATTTGCGGCACATGGCGCCCGGCACGCTGGCGCGGCACTCCCCTTCAGCGTGAGGGGACAGGCCATCGACCGGCATTGTTGCCTGTAGGGTCTGCTTTGCACAGGACTTCGGTGGGCTAAGTTCGCATGCGCATCGTGCACATGAACCTGTTCAAGACGGTGCCGGCCGGCGTCTTTCATCAACTGGCGGCCGAACGCGAGGCAGCGCGCGCGCTGAAGCTGGACTGGGAAGTCTGCGTGTACTCGGGCGATCTGCCCACGGCGCCCTGGCAGGTCCACACGCCCTACGCCGGTTGGGGTGGCTACCTCCGCGCGCGGCTGCAGTTTTTCCGGGCAGTCCTCGCGGCGCAGCGCTCGGGCCATATCGTGTTATTGCGCTACTCGCTGGCCGACCCGATACAGGCCTTGTTCGCTGGCTGGTTCCGGCGCGTGGTGACCATTCATCACACGTTCGAGATTGAGGAATCCGCGCAGGCCGGCGGCATAAAGGGTCGCCTCAAGGCCGCGATTGAGCGTCATCTTGGCCTGCGCACGCTGGCGCGTAGCACCGGCCTCATCGCGGTAACCGCCGAAATCGCCGCTTACGAACAGGCGCGCCTTGCGCGCCGCCTGCCAGCGCTGGTGGTTGCTAATGGCATCGACCTCTCGGCGCAGCCGCTGGCAGCGGATGCGCGTGACGGCGTGCCTAAACTGCTGTTCGTTGCCTCGCGCTTTGCCGCGTGGCACGGCCTTGACCTGCTGCTGGATGCGACCGAACGCTCAAGCGCCGCATTTGAACTGTATCTCGTCGGTGAACTGCCGAACGCCGAACGCGAGCGGGCAGCACGCGACCCACGCATCATCTGCACCGGCCACCTTGTGCCCGACGCCATTGCCGCCCTGATGGGGCGTTGCGACCTCGGGCTCAGTACGCTGGCGCTGGCACGAAAAGGCATGCGCGAAGCCTGCACGCTGAAAGTGCGCGAGTATCTGGCCGGCGGCCTCCCCTGCTGGGCAGACCATCAGGATTCGGCCTTGCCGGCGGATTTTCCCTTCATGCGCAAAGGCGGCGCCGAGCTGGCAGACATGCTTGCTTTTGCGCTGGCCATGCGTCAGCAATCGAGAGCAGCGGTAAGGGCGGCGGCAGCGCCGCATATCGACAAGACCGCGCTGTTGGGCCGGACCGCGGCGTTCATTCAGACGCTATACAAGCGGGTTTAGGCGCGCACCGGCTAACCAGCGCGCGACGCCGACCTACTCGTCCAGCACCTCAAAGGTCTGCGCCTGCTCAAGCTCCCGCAAGGCATCTTCTTCCGCGGGGAGCGGCCGGACTGTGTCAGGGCCCGCGTCTGCCGCGTTTTCCGAGAGCAATCGCTCACCGTCGCTCGCAAGCACGCGCGTGGCGGAACACAGTGCGGCGAATCGCGGAAGCGTAATCCGCACAAAGACGACGCCGGTGGCCTGTCTGGCCACCGCCAGCAGCGCGACGCGCGTGGCTTCGGGTTGCGTCCTCAAATCATCGAACTCCAGCACGATGTGCCGCACACCCGAGTCGAGCAGGCGGAAAAGATTGAGCATCAGCGACAGCGCGCGGTGCTCGTCCGAAGCCACAAATCCTTTGCGCGGAGACTCGGGGAGTGCCGTCAGGCTGCGCGCCATGTCGTCCAAGCCCAGCGCCTTCAATCGCGACGTCGCGGCTTCACGCCACGCCATTCGCGACAGGCCCAGCACCCGGCCCCAGTTGGCGTACCACATCTTCGGGGCCGGTTTGGCTTGCGCAATTCCTCCGACCGCCAGTCGTCCGCTGCTTGAAGTCGCCGCCACCAGTTGACCCAGCAAGCTGGTCGTCATCCGCGACGGCCCCAGCACCGCGACGACTTCACCTGCCTGACATACCGCAAGCGAACCATCGGCCAGACTTAAGGACAGTCCGCTCGAATCTGCTGGCTGTCCCTGCTCCGGGGCGCGGTCTTCCAATGCGTGCACCTGCAGGACATAACGGCGCAGGCCCGCATAGTGGCGGTTCAGCGCGATGAGGGTGCGCGCCGAGGCCGCGAGTTTCCCTCCCACCAGCCGCAAGACGACCAGATAAAGCAACAGCTGCGTCCAGCCGTGACCGGCGCTGACCGCGTGCAGCCCGCCGGCCAGGAAAATGGCTGCTGTCGCGACCGCCACCACACACTGTCCGATGAGCCCGGCGCGCTGGGTCGTCAGAAATTGCGCCAGCAAGGCGTTTGCCGTCTTGCCCGTCGCGCCCGTGCGATAGAGGCGCTCGAGTTCGGGGTCGTCGGGCAGCAAGGGCGCGAAAGCGCCGGCGCAACGCTCAAGCAAGCCACGCCGCTCTTCCTGTACCGATTGCAGCAGCTGCTGCTCGGTCTGTCGCTGCTGCGAGACTTGCAGGCTGATGCGATAAAACGCCGCGCTACTGGCCAGCGCCAGCGCCAGCACAATGAGCGTCAACTGCCAGTCGATTACGCACATAGCCGTGAGCCCAACCGGCAGAATCAGCAGATTAGACAGGCCCAGTGCGAGCAGGCGCGCCGCCGTCTCGGCCGCGCGCACTTCGCGCATTAACTCCAGCACACGCGAGTCCGGCAGCGGCGGCCTGCGCGCGGCAGGATTAGCGTTGTGGGCGCTGAGGCGCACCCACAGGCTCTGCTCCGTGTGCAGTCGATAGTCGTGGCTGATGCGGGCGGCCAGTGCGCGGCCCTGAAACTCAAGCACGGCGGCGAACAACATCAGCGCCAGCACCAGCAGTGTCGCGCCGGCAAAGACCGGGGCGCTGGTGACATGGCCAATCACTAGCGAGCCGATGGCGAGCTGGCGGTCGGATTGCAGCGCCGCCACGTATTTGAAAATCACCACAAAACCCGCCAGATGCCCCAGCGCACCGCCAAGACTGCAGGCCGCCGACCAGCCGAAGCGAGGCCACCAGGGGCGCAACTCCCGCGCGAACCAGCGCAGGAAATTGAGGTACTCGCGCAGGCGACCGCTGCTGGTCCGGGTCGGTTCAAGGTCGGCCGGGGATTGACTCATGTTTCCAGATTCCAGCTTGTACGGGTGCCGTTCTGCATTCGCCGCTACCCAGCGCGGCGCGGCCGCGAACCAGGCGAACATCCCTCGATAGTACGTCATGCCAGCGCCAGCTTCGCGTGCAGATAGGGTGCGCGCGGCGGGGGCAGCATTGTGCGGCAATCCCCTATAATCGTCCGGACATTATCCCGTTCGCCCCGCCTCGGCCCCTGCTGACGCCCGGTGTCGTTCGGCAGACTTTTCTAAGGACCCGAGTCATGCGTATCGCGATGCTAATCAACAATCCCTGCGAAAACGATGCGCGGGTGATTCGGGAGGCGCGCGCGCTCAGCGACGCAGGTCACGAGGTATTCATTCTGGCGGTCTGGGCCGCCGGACTGGCCCGTAAGGAAGTGCGCGACGGCGTGACCTACCTGCGTTACACCCTGCCCTGGCATGCCGGGCAACGCGCGGCAGCACGCGCTGAGGCCTCGCCCCAATCCGCCCCTGCGACACCCGCTCCCAAGGTCGCCGACCAAGCCGTTGCGGCGCCCGCCAGACCGCCCTTTCTGCAGCGAGCGCTGGCGTTTGGGCTGCACCTGGCGCTGCGCTATCCACGCGCAGCGATCCGGCGAACCCGGGCCGCGGGCCAGAAGCTCGCGCGCCACGCCCTGCTAAAAGGACTTACCCCTAGCGGGCTTGCGCTGGCGCGCTACGCGAGGATTTTTCATCAGGCGCTGCGGGATCTCCAACCCGACGTCGTGCATGCGCACGAAATGGCGACGCTGCTCGGCGGCTGGCGCTACACGAGAAATCATCCGGCCGCGCTGATCTACGATTCTCATGAACTCGAACTGGGTCGTAACGGCTTTTTTTCGGCCTGGGAAAAAAAGCTCCGGGCGAGCGCCGAGAAGTTCTTGATCAAGCGCGCGGATGCCGTGATTACCGTGTGCGACAGCATTGCGGACTACCTCGCTCGCCACTACGCGATTCCGCGACCGACGGTAGTGCTCAATTCCCCGGACGACCATCCCGCACAGTCCAGTCAGACGGATATCCGCCAAGCGCTGGGACTGGACATCACGACACCGCTCGCCGTGTATGTCGGGAAAGTCACTTTTAATCGCGGCATCGAGTACGGCGTCGAGACCCTTGCCCAGTACCCGGAGCTCCACCTGGCGCTGGTCGGCCCGCGCGACGAACGCGTAACGGCGCGCCTCCTCGCGCAGGCTGCGGCACTTGAGGTCAGCACGCGGCTCCACGTGGTTGACCCCGTCCCGCATGAGCAGGTGGTGAGTTTCATCCGCAGCGCAGACGTCTCGCTGGTGCTGATTCAGCCGGTCTGTCTCAGCTACGAATATTGTTTTCCCAACAAGCTGCTGGAGAGCATTCTGGGGGGCGTGCCGGTGCTTGCCTCACGCCTGATTGAGCTGGAGCGTCTGGTTAAGGAAACGGGCGCCGGTCTGGTGGTCGCGCCCTCGGATCCGGCCGCCATCAGCGCCGGGATTCGGCAAGTGGTGGCGAATCAGTCGCAGCTGCGGGCCTCGGCCGCGACCATCGCGCGCACCCGTGAAAAATACGGCTGGCCAACGCAGGCCACCAGACTGCTGGCGCTTTACGAGCAACTAGGCGCAGGCGCGACGCAGCGGCCTTAGCGATCTCGCATCAAGGCGTCGGCGCCGACCTCAGGGCCTTGCAGCGGGCCGTCAACTCAGCGGACGCCACGGGCTTATAGAGCACCTGTGTGCGCGCGTTTTTTTCGCCCCCCACACCGGGCGCGATCGACCACCGGGCGGCCTCAAGGTAGTCGCGAGCCCACACTGCGCCGAAGCTGCTTAACGCGTCTGCAGAAATCATGCGAGGTCCATCCGGTTCGACGAGCACCCAAGCCTTCGCCAGACTTTCGCAGCTGCAGCGGGCGAATACGGCCTGCGCGTGCTGCAGGCTGCCGGGGTATCCGCCCAGCAACCAGGGCACACCCAGCGCCGTGCCCTTGAGCGCATACACCAGACCTGGCGAGTGTCCGCTGAGATCGATTACCGGCGTGTCGTCGGCGAACGCGGCCTGCCGGGCAGCGTCCGATGCGGCGCCAACATAGGCCGCCACCGCCTCGCTCACCACCAGCCGGGACGCAGGGCCCCCGATGGCCACCTGATGATCGTTGCGCCACAGCGCCTGCGCCTGGCGATACGGCAGCGCCATCGCGCGCGTGATAAACACCGCCGAGACCAACGCGGCCATCACCGCAACCGGCACCAGCACCCGCCACTGCCGCACCTGATTCGCAACCGGGTGCAGACACGTGAGGCCAGCCAGCATCCAGAAAAAACTCGCCTTGGTCGCCGCCTGCGAATAGTTGCTGTAGGTTCCGAAGGCGTATACGTAGGGCAGCGCGGCGCACAGCAAGCCGGTTGCCAGATGCACCCGCGTTGTGCTTCGGAGCAAAGCCTGCCGCTGCGTCAAAAGCCCACCCAGCAACGCGCCAAACGCCACGCCCAGCATGCAGAAAAAGCCAGCGAAGTGCCGCAGACTGGCCCAGGACAGGCGGGGCAAGTGCCATAGCCACCACGCGCAGTCGAGCAGCGCCAGCAGCGTGGCGAGCAGCAGGATTTTCCGCGCGCGACCCTGCGCCCAAACACTCATCACCGCCAGCGCGGTCACCGCGATTAATGACAGGCAGAGTCGCTGGTCGAAGGCACTGCGTGCGGGAAAATCAAAGCGAAAGATGTGCGTCAACGCGTCCTGGTCCAATATCAGGCTCGCAATGTCAACGCCGGTTCGCAGGCGCGCAACGAACCCGGACAGTGAGCCATCAATCACCAGCGCAGAGGCCAGCAGCAAAAGCGCAGCGGTCAAGGCAGACAGACCGGCAGCGCGCACGTCGCGGCGCCCCCACATCAGCAAATACCCCAGCGCAAGCACCGCCAACGCCAGCGCGCTGCTCGGCTTGGCCAAAAAGACCAGCCACCCACCGCCCCCTAACAAAAGCCAAGGCGGCAGCGAACGCGGTGTCGCCGGCAGCTGCAGCCCCATCAGGCCAAGCAGGGCAATCAACAAGCCTTGCAGGGTGAGCGTGTTGTAGTTGGGGGTAATTAAGCCGGCGCTGAAAACCATGAGCGCCGAGGTCGCGAGCGCAGCTGCGAGCAGGGCGCGCGGCCAGCCCAGTTCACTTTGCTGTGCGCCAAGCAGGCGCAGATAGCGGTCGGACACCGCCCAGGCCAGCACGAATACGAACAACAGATTGGCGCGGCGTAGGCTGGCGATATCGCCGTCAAGCACCTGATACAACGGGTGGTAAATGAACCCGAATTGCGAGACCGACCAGTCATATCGGAACGGCGCAGACATCCAGATGAGGTAGAAGGATTCATCTGTGAAATCGAAGCTATGGGACGCGTAGCGCCAGCTCCACAGCAACAGGCCGGCAGTCAGGATCGCGCATAAGAGGCCCGGCAACCCTACCGCCGCGAGCGCGCCCTGCGCGCGCGCCTGACTCATCGGTACCGCCTCACCGGTCGCCAGCGCTGGCGCGTACTCGGGAGCAAGCCGCCGACCGCAGGCACGCCCCTCGGCGAAAGCACCAGCGGCGGTCTCACCTCAGCCGGTGGCTGCCGCCAGCGCCTGACAAACCTTGAGGGCCGCCTCGTCGGTCAGAAACGGATGCATTGGCAAACTCATCACGCGCCCGGCAGCCCGTTCGGAAATCGGGAAAGCGCCAACGCCTAAGCCCATGGACGCGAAGGCCGGCTGCAAGTGCAGCGGCACCGGATAGTGCACGGCGGTCGGGACGCCGACTTTCTGCAGTTCGGCCTGCACCCGGTCGCGGTCGGCGACCTGCACGGTGTACTGGGCGTAGACCGACGTGTTGTGCGCAAGCACGGTCGGCGGCAGCGCGTTTGGCGCGAGTTCACGCAGGCGCGCCGTGTAGCTCGCGCCGATCCGCGCCCGCGCCGCCACCTCGGCCGGGAAGCTCGGCAGCTTGGCCAGCAGCACCGCGCACTGAATGGTGTCCATGCGTCCGTTCACGCCGATCACCGGATGGTGATAGCGCCGGTCCTGGCCGTGCACGCGAATTTCGCGCATCAACTTGGCCAGCGCGTCGTCGTCGGTGAAACAGGCACCGCCGTCGCCATAGCAGCCCAGCGGCTTGGACGGGAAAAAACTGGTGCAGCCGATTAGCGAAAGGCTGCAGGACTGGCGCCCCTTGTAGGTCGCGCCGAAGCTCTGCGCGGCGTCTTCGATCACCGGCAGGCCGTTACGACAGGCCACGGCGTTGATGGCATCGAAGTCCGCGCACTGACCGTACAAACTGACCGGCATGATGGCCTTGGTGCGCGGCGTAATGGCGGCCTCGACCAGCGCCGGATCCATGTTGTAGGTCACCGGATTGATGTCCACAAACACCGGCACGGCGCCGAGCAGGGCGATCATTTCGCCGGTCGCAATGAAGGTGAACGGGGTGGTGATGATTTCGTCACCCGCCTTGATGCCCAGCGCCATCATCGCCACCAGCAGCGCATCGGTGCCACTGGCCATGCTGATGCAATGTTTAACGCCCACGTAAGTCGCCAGTTCGCTTTCCAGCGCGGCCACTTCAGGCCCCATGATGTACTGGCCGTGGTCAAGCACCCGCTGAATACCGGCGTCGATGTCGCCCTTCAGTTGGCGGTACTGGGTTTTGAGATCGATGAATTCCATGACAACACCTGACACGCCGGAGGGCGTGAAAAATTAGTTTACGGGGCGCCGAGCACGGTCAGAACGTCATCCTTCAGCACGTAGCGCTCGCCGGTATTCGGACAAATGGCCTCTGCGTCACCGCGCAGGGGCAGCGGCAGTCGCTCGCCAAAGCGGCTCATCCAGCCGGCCTGTCGGGCCGGTACGCCGACCATCAGGGCGAACGCCGGCACATCGCGATTGATCACCGCGCCGGCGCCCACAAACGCATATTCGCCGACGGTCACGCCGCAAACGATGGTCGAATTGGCGCCGAGCGTCGCGCCCCGCCGAATCAGCGTGTTGCGGTATTCATCCTTGCGCGAGACTTCCGCGCGCGGGTTGTACACATTGGTAAACACCATGCTCGGGCCGCAAAACACGCCGTCTTCCAGCGTGACGTTGTCGTAGACCGACACGTTGTTCTGGATTTTGACATTGTTGCCAATCACCACCCGGTTGCCGACGAAGACGTTCTGGCCCAGCGAACAGTCGCGACCGATCACCGCCCCACCGCATACGTGCACCCAATGCCAAACCCGGCTGCCTTCGCCAATCTGTGCGCCCTGATCGACGATTGCCGTGTCGTGAATGCTCGCTGCGGCCATGGGTCGATCAGTACTCCAGCGGCAAGGACACGCGACGCCCGTCGCGGGCCGAGGTATACAGCGCAATCAGCGTTTCCAGCGAACGCAGGCCCTCGCGGCCGTCGGTCTCGGGGGCCGCTTCACCGCGCAGCACGTTAATCACGTTGTCGTAGTAGAGCGGGTGACCCACGCCGTACACCGATGCGGTCTGATAGCTCGAGGCCAGCGCGAGTTGGTCGTCCTCGCTGCTGTCGGCAAACTCCCAGTGCTTGATTTCATTCACCGCCACGCCACCAACCTGCACCGTGCCCTTCTCGCCCAGAATGGTGATCGACCCTTCAAGATTCTTGGGGTAGGTCAGCATGGTGACGTTGACCGAGCCCATCGCGCCCGAGCGCCATTTGATATTGGCCACCCCGGTGTCTTCGACTTCGATGTTGCGTTCGAGCGTTGCGGTATAGGCATGAAGACTTTCGATCGGCCCGATCAGCCAGTCCAGCAAATCGACGTAATGGCTGGCCTGATTCATGAACGCGCCGCCGTCGAACTCCCAGGTTCCGCGCCAGCGGGCCGAGTCGTAGTATTCCTGCGGCCGGGTCCAGAAGACGTTGACGTTCACCATGTAGATGCGGCCGAAGCGCCGCTGCACGAGGGCGCGCTTCAACAGTTGCAGCGTGGGGTTGAGGCGATTCTGCTTCACCACGAAGAGGTGAACGCCCTCCTCGTCGCAGGCCGCCACCATGCGCTTGCCGTCGCCCAGACGAGTCGCCATCGGCTTTTCGGTAATCACGTGACGCCCCGCGCGGGCGATCTGCACTGCGTGCGCCGGGTGCAGGCCGCTGGGCGTGCAAACCGTCACCGCATCGCATTCGCTGCCGGCCAGCAGGTCGTCGAGGCTGGCGTAGCCTTTCACCCCAAGCTGGGCGCTGGTCGCCTGCAGCGCAGCCGGGTCGCTGTCGCAGACGCCGACCAGTTCGGCGCGGTCGGCGTGCTGCTTGATGGCGTCGAAGTGACGGTCAGAAATTCGCCCGCAGCCGACGACGGCAAAGCGGACCTTGCGGTCGCTGATTCGATAGGGCGCGCGATAGCTCATGACGGGGACTCCACTCGGTCGGCGCGCAAAACGGGCGTTGCACGCCGTGACCAGCCGGCCCGGCAATGCCGGTCAGACAGGCTGGGCTTTTGTGATAACAGGCCGGGATTGTAAGGGGGCGCCGCCAGATCTGGAAACCGGCGCGCCCCGGCCCTGTCCGGCGGCGGCGAGGAGCGCTACCGCCCCACGCACCAGTAGCGGAAGCCCTGCGCCTCCATCGAATCCCGCTCGTAGACATTGCGCAGGTCGATAAACACCTTGTCGTTCATCAGCGCCCCGGCGCGGGCGAGATCGAGCCCGCGGTAGAGGTTCCATTCGGTCATCAGCACCACCGCGTCGACCCCACGAAACACCTCGTAGGCTTCATCGCAATAAGCCACGGCGGCCGGCAGCATGCCCTTCGCCTCGTGCATGCCCTGCGGGTCGTGCGCCTTGATGCGGGCGCCCTTCTCCACCAGCGGCGGGATGATCGACAGCGCCGGCGCGTCGCGCATGTCGTCGGTTTCGGGTTTGAAGGTCAGGCCCAGTACGCCGATCGTCTTGCCCGCCTCGTTACCGCCCAGCGCCTCGCGAATTTTCTTGATCATGCGCGCCTTCTGCGCGGCGTTGACCTCAATCACCGACTCCACAATCCGGCTCGATACCCCATGCTCTTGCGCGATGCGCACCAGCGCCTGGGTGTCTTTCGGGAAGCAGGAGCCGCCGTAGCCCGGCCCCGGATGCAAAAACTTGCTGCCGATGCGCTTGTCCATGCCCATGCCCTTGGCCACCGCGTGCACGTCGGCGCCCACCTGTTCGCAGAGCATGGAAATCTCGTTGATGAAGCTGATTTTGGTCGCGAGAAACGCATTGGCCGCGTATTTGATGAGTTCGGCGCTTTCCAGACCGGTCACCACAATCGGCGCCTCGATCAGGTTCAGCGGCCGGTAGAGTTCGCGCAGCCGGCGCTCGGCGCGCGGGGTTTCCACCCCGATCACCACCCGGTCGGGCCGCATGAAGTCGGCAAGCGCCGCGCCTTCGCGCAAAAACTCGGGATTGGACGCGACGTCAAAATCGGCGTGCGGATTGTTTTCCAGAATGATCCGCGCGACGTTGCGGGCGGTACCGACCGGCACGGTCGATTTATCAACAATGACCGTGTAGTCCTTCAGATGCGGCGCCAGCTGGCGCGCCGCCTCGTAGACATAGGACAAATCGGCGAAGCCGTCGCCGCGCCGGCTGGGCGTGCCCACCGCAATAAAGATGAGATCCGCAGCCCCCGCCACCTCGGCAAGCTCGGTGGTGAAGGACAGCCGCCCCTCGCGCACGTTCTTCGCCACCAGATCGTCCAGCCCGGGCTCGTAAATGGGGATTTCCCCGCGCTTCAGCCGTTCCACCTTTTGCGCGTCGACGTCCACACAGCTGACATCCGCCCCGAATTCGGCAAAGCAGGTGCCGGAAACCAGCCCCACATAGCCCGTGCCGATCATCACTACCTTCATGCGTCAGAGTCTCCAGAGCAGCACGCCCTCGGGGCGGGCTACACGATCAAGTTTGCCTTTGACGTCCATCACCACGCCGTGGCCGTCGGCCAGATGCCGCGTAATGCCGGCCCAGCCGGCCGCGAGGTATTCGCGATGCGGCACCGCCAGCACCACGGCGCGCGCCGGCTCCAGCGCCTCGGCGGCGGTCAAATGAACGCCATATTCTTCGTGGGCTTCCTCATCGTGCGCGCAGGGGTCGTGAATTTGCACCCGCACGCCGTACTCGGCCAGCTCCTGCACGATGTCTATCACACGCGTGTTACGAAGATCAGGCACGTCTTCCTTGAAGGTAAAACCAAGCACAGTGACCACCGCGCCGTTGACCGCGAGGCCGGACTGAATCATCAGCTTGATGGCCTGCTGGGCGACGAAGCGCCCCATGTTGTCGTTGATGCTGCGCCCGGCCAGGATGACCTCGGGGATGTAGCCAGCAATCTGCGCCCGGTGGGTCAGGTAGTAGGGGTCCACGCCAATACAGTGGCCGCCGACCAGGCCGGGCTCGAACTTCAGGAAATTCCACTTGGTACCCGCTGCGGCCAGCACGTCGCGGGTATCAATGCCCAGCCGGCGAAAAATCAGCGCCAGTTCGTTCATCAGCGCGATGTTGAGGTCGCGCTGGGTGTTCTCGATGACTTTGGCGGCTTCCGCCACCTTGATGCTCGCCGCGCGGTGGACGCCGGCGGTGACCACGCTCTCATAAACCTGCGCGACGATTTCCAGCACTTCCGGCGTTTGCCCGGACACCACCTTGGTGATCTTGGTGAACGTGTGCTCGCGATCCCCTGGATTTATCCGCTCCGGCGAGTAGCCGACAAAAAAATCGACGCCGCAGCGCAGGCCGGAGTGCTTTTCCAGCACCGGCACGCAATCTTCCTCGGTGGCGCCGGGGTAAACGGTGGATTCGTAGACCACGATATCGCCGGCCTTCAGCGCTTTACCGACAGTCTCGGAAGCACGCAGCACCGGCGTGAGGTCGGGCCGCTTGGCATGGTCGATGGGGGTGGGCACGGCCACGATGTGAAAGTCGGCCCGCCGCAGCTCGTCGAGACTGTCGGTGAACGTAATCGCGGCGCTCGCCAGCTCAGCCGGCGGCACCTCCAGCGTGCTGTCGACGCCGCGCTGCAGTTCTGCAATCCGGTGGGGATTGATGTCAAAGCCGACGCACGGCGCCCGCTGCCCAAAAGCAACGGCCACCGGCAGGCCGACATAGCCCAGCCCGATGACCGCAATTTTGCGTTGATGCATGTTTATTGAACCTTGTAAAAATCCTTGTACCAGTCGACGAAGCGGGCGACACCCGTCGCTACCGGGGTCTCCGGCCGGTAACCCACATCCGCCACCAGCGCGCTGACGTCGGCGTAGGTGTCGGGCACATCACCCGGCTGAATCGGCAAAAAACGCTTCTGCGCTTCGCGCCCCAGGCACTTTTCCAGCGTGCCGATGAAATCCATCAATTCAACCGGCGAATTATTGCCGATGTTGTACAGCCGGTAAGGCGCGGCGGAGGTGCCCGGATCGGGATGGTCGCCCTGCCAGTCCGGGTTGGGCGCGGCCGGCCGGTCGAGCGTGCGCATGACGCCTTCCACGATGTCGTCGATATAGGTGAAATCCCGCCGGTGCTTGCCGTAGTTGTAAATATCGATCGGTTCGCCGTTCAGAATCTTGCGGGTAAACAGGAACAGGGCCATATCGGGCCGGCCCCAGGGCCCATAGACGGTAAAAAACCTGAGCCCCGTGGTCGGAATCTGGTAGAGGGAACTGTAGGTGTGTGCCATCAGTTCGTTGGCTTTCTTGGTCGCCGCGTACAGCGAAATGGGATGGTCCACGTTGTCGTGCACCGAAAACGGCATGCGGGTATTGGCGCCGTAAACCGAACTGCTGGAGGCGTAGACCAGGTGAGCCGCCCCGGTCTGGCGACAGCCCTCCAGCACGTTCATGAAGCCGACCAGATTGGAATCGACGTAGGCCTGCGGATTTTGCAGGGAGTAGCGCACCCCGGCCTGCGCCGCGAGATGCACGATGCGGGGTGGCCGGTAGCGTTGAAAGAGATCGGCCATGCCGGCCCGGTCGGCCACGTCCAGATGCTCGAACACAAAACCTGCATGGGCAGTGAGACGCGCGAGGCGGGCGGCCTTGAGCGCCGGGTCGTAGTAGTCGTTCAGATTGTCGAGGCCAATGACTTCGTCGCCGCGCGCCAGCAACATCTCGCTCAGGCGGGCGCCAATAAAGCCCGCCGCCCCGGTCACCAGAATTCGCATGCGCACCGCCCGACTCAAAACAGGTTCACATTCTACACAAGGCCTGCCGAGGCCGAACGTGCGCGGGGCATTGGCGGCGGGTCAAGTCAGGAGCCTGGCTCCCGTGACAGCCTGCGCGGCAGTCCTTAGTATTCGCTCAAGTTTCAGGCAGGAGCCCGCCGATGTCCTCTCGTTCCCAGATGTCCCCCGAATCGCTGGCGGTCGACCTCGCCAATCTCTACCGCGAAGAGTCCTACACCGACCTGCAGTCCGCCTCCGTGCGGGTGCTGACCCCCGTGCTGCCGGACGGCTCGCTCGACCCGGCCCGCAGCCCGATGTACATCGGCGACACCACCCTGATGACCCAGATGGGCCCGATTCCCGTGCAGTTTCCGCTGGAAGCCGCCACCCTCGAGCAGGCGTTTGCCCTGTTTCCGGAAGGCGTGCGCGGCGCCATCGAACGCCTGCAGGAACGCGCCCGCGACATGGCCCGCGAGGAAGCCTCGCGCATCATGGTGCCGGGCAAGCCGCAGGGCGGTGGCTTCGGTGGCATGGGCATGGCGCCGGGTAAAGGCAAATTGATCCTCGACTAGTGCCAGCCCCCACGGCGCGGTGCGGCTGGCCGCAGGCCCGCCGCCAGAGCCCGCACTGCCGCTTCCGTTTGCCCGCATGACGCCTGCCTCGCCGACGCCAGCCTGTCTGGAGGCCCGCGCCCTGTCCTGCATCCGGGCTGACCGGCTGATTTTCGAGGCGCTGGATTTCACCGCCCGCGCGGGCGAGGTCTGGCAGGTCACCGGCGCCAACGGTGCGGGCAAGACCAGCCTGTTGCGTCTGCTGGCCGGGCTGGGCACGCCCGCCGCCGGGACGCTGCACTGGTGCGGCGAGCCCCTGCCAGAAGCGCGCGACTACTATCAGGCCGAACTGCTCTTTCTCGGCCATGCGCCGGCCGTTGCCGGCTTTCTGAGCGCCCATGAAAACCTGATGCACGCCTGCGCGCTGAGCAACCAGCCGCTGCGGATGCCCCTTGGTGCCGCGCTGACGCGGGTCGGCCTGCCGTCGGCGGATGACGCCCCGGCGCAGCGCCTGTCGGCGGGGCAACGGCAACGCCTCGCGCTGGCCCGCTTCGCGCTGGTGCCGGCGCGGCTGTGGATCATGGACGAGCCGCTAACCGCCCTCGACGTCGCCGGCCGCGGACTGGTCGAGGCCTTGCTGACCGAACACGCCGCCCGCGGCGGCGTGGCCATCGTCTCCACCCACCAGGGCCTGCAGTTACCGGCCGGCGTGCTGCAGCAGTTCGACTTGTCAGGGCTGCAGGCATGAGTGCGCTGGCCGCCGCCCGCAGCGTGCTCGGCCGCGACCTCCGCCGGGCGCGGCGTCGTCCGGGCGATCTGGCCCAGCCGCTGATTTTTTTCGCCGTCGTGGTGTTCTTGTTTCCCATCGCTATCGGTCCGCAAAGCGAACTGCTGCGCAGCCTGCTGCCCGCCATGCTGTGGGTGGCCGCGCTGCTCGCACTGGTCATTACCCTGCCGGACGTCTTTGCCGCCGACTATGCCGACGGCAGCCTTGAGCAGCTCATCCTCAGTCCCCAACCGCTGGCCCTGCTGGTGCTGGCCAAAATCGCCGCCCAGTGGCTGACCGGCGCGCTGCCGCTGATCGGCATGAGCGCGGCGCTGGGCGCGGTGCTGGGGCTGGAGGCAACGGTCTGGCGCGCGGTGCTGCTGGGGCTCCTGCTGGGCACGCCGGTGCTGAGTCTGGTCGGCGGGCTCGCCAGCGCGCTGGCGGTGGGCCTGCGCGGTGGGCCGCTCTTGCTGGCACTGCTTACCCTTCCGCTGTACATTCCGGTCCTCATCTTCGGCACCTCTGCCGCCCGTAATGCGGGCCTCGGGCTCGCCGTTGAGGCGGAAATGTTTTTTCTTGCCGGACTTTCGGTGCTGGCGCTGACCCTCACCCCGTTTGCCATCGCCGCCGCGCTCCGCGCGCGTATGGGTTGAACCAAGCGCCCGCCGCGAGTGTCGGAACGCCGAACCAGTCCACCAGTCAGACCATGCTGCAAAGATTCCACAAATACGCCGCGCCGATGCACTTCCACCGCCTGGCGCTGGCGCTCAGTCCGTGGCTGTTCGGCATCTCCGCCCTCTTGTTCGCCACTGGCCTCTTTGGCGGGCTGGTTTTGGCCCCGGCGGATTACCAGCAGGGCGACAGTTTCCGCATCATCTACCTGCATGTGCCCAGCGCCTGGATGTCGATGTTCGTTTACATGGTGATGGCCAGCGCCGGCGCCGCCGGGCTCATCTGGAAAGTCAAAATGGGCGACATCATCGCCCGCGCTGCAGCGCCGCTCGGCGCGTCTTTCACCTTCCTCGCCCTGGCCACAGGCTCGCTGTGGGGCAAGCCCATGTGGGGCGCCTGGTGGGTGTGGGACGCGCGACTGACCTCTGAACTCATCCTGCTGTTTCTCTACCTCGGCTATCTCGCGCTACAAAGCGCGATCGAGGACCGCCGCGCGGCCGCCCGCGCCGGCGCGGTGCTGGCCATCGTCGGTGTGGTGAACATTCCCATCATTCACTACTCGGTCGAGTGGTGGAGCACGCTGCATCAGGGCGCGACGATTACCAAATTCGACACCCCGTCCATTGCCACCTCAATGCTTATTCCCCTGCTGCTGATGGCGCTGGCCTTCAAGAGCTTTTTCGCCGCCACCCTGCTGGTGCGGGCGCGGTGCGAGATTCTGGCCTTTGAGCAGCACACCGCCTGGGTACGCGAATACCTGCGAGCGGGGCGCCCCTCATGAACGCCCTGCGCGAGTTTCTGCACATGGGCGGCTATGCCGTATACGTCTGGAGCGCTTACGCCCTGGGGCTGGTGGTGCTGGTCTGGAACGTGTGGGCCCCGCTACGGCACGAGCGGCAACTGGAGCGCAGTCTGGCGGCCAGCCGCAGCGGGCGCGAACCATGACGCCGCGCCGGAAACGCATGGTGGTGATCGGGCTCCTGGCACTGGGCATGGGCCTCGCCACGGCGCTGATCCTGCGCGCCTTCAACGAGAACCTGATGTATTTCTACAGCACCAGCGAAGTGTCGGCCGGCAAGGCGCCGACGGCCCGCGATTTCCGCATCGGCGGGCTGGTGGTGCAGGACAGCCTGCAGCGTCAGGCCGACAGCCTGACCGTGCAATTTGTGCTGACCGACCTGAAACAACAGGTCACCGTGCGCTATACGGGCATCCTGCCCGACCTGTTCCGCGAGGGTCAGGGCATTGTGGCCAACGGACAACTGGGCGCCGACGGCGTGTTTGTCGCTCGCGAAGTACTCGCCAAGCACGACGAAAACTACATGCCGCCGGAGGTCGCCGCCTCCCTCAAACACAAGCCAGATGAAAGCCTGACGAGGTCAGCACCGTGATAGCAGAAGTAGGCCTCTTTCTGGTGAGTCTGGCGCTGGCGCTGGCCTGCGTGCAGGTGCTGTTCCCGGTCGTCGGTCTGGCCGCTGGCCGCCCGCTCTGGCTGGGCTATGCCCGACCCGCCGCGCAGGCGCAGTTCCTCTGCTTGCTGGGGGCTTTCGTGGCGCTGATTGAGGCCTTCCTGACCAACGATTTCACGCTCGCCTACGTCGCCCAGAACTCGAACAGCGCGTTGCCCTGGTTCTACCGGATCTCGGCGGTGTGGGGTGCGCATGAAGGCTCCATCCTGCTATGGGCCCTGATTCTTGCCGGCTGGGGTTTTGCGGTCAGCCTGCGCGTGTCCCGCCTGCCCGCAGATGTGGGCGCCATGGTGCTGGCGGTGATGGGCGCGGTCTGCATCGCCTTCCTGTTGTTTGTGCTGTTCACGTCCAACCCGTTTGCACGCGGCCTGCCGGCGCCGGCCGACGGCGCCGACCTGAACCCCTTGCTGCAAGACTTCGGGCTTATCGTCCACCCGCCCATGCTCTACATGGGCTATGTCGGGTTCTCGGTGCCGTTTGCGTTTGCCGTCGCCGCGCTGATCTGCGGACGCCTGACCCCCGGCTGGGCACGCTGGGCGCGCCCGTGGACCTTGACCGCCTGGATCTTCCTCACCGTCGGCATTGCGCTTGGCAGCTGGTGGGCCTACTACGAACTCGGCTGGGGCGGCTGGTGGTTCTGGGATCCGGTCGAAAACGCCTCGTTCATGCCCTGGCTGGTGGGCACGGCGCTGGTCCACTCCCTGGCCGTCACCGACAAGCGCGGCACCTTCAAAAGCTGGACGGTGCTGCTTGCCATCGGCGCGTTTTCGCTCAGCCTGCTGGGCACGTTCCTGGTCCGCTCGGGCGTGCTGACCTCGGTCCACGCCTTTGCCACCGACCCCGAGCGCGGCATTTTTGTGCTGGGCATCCTGGGCGTGGCGGTCGGCGGCTCGCTGCTGCTGTATGCCTGGCGCGGCCCGCGGATTATGGCCGGCAGTCCCTATGCGCCGGTCTCGCGCGAAACCTTCCTGCTGGCCAATTCGCTGCTGCTTTCGGTATCGACCGCCACCATCCTGCTGGGCACGCTCTACCCGCTGGCGCTGGACGCCCTGGGCTTAGGCAAAATTTCGGTCGGACCGCCCTATTTCAATCTGGTCTTTGGCCTGACCATGGCGCCGCTGGCGCTGGCGCTGGGCCTCGGTCAGTTCAGCCGCTGGCGCGAGGACAGTCTGGGACGACTGTGGCAGCGCACGCGCCTTGCCGCCGGTGCGGCGCTGGTCGCTGGCGTGGTGGTTGGCATCATCATCGACGGCCCGCAGCGCCTCAGCGCCGCCGCCGGCCTCGCCATGACCGGCTGGATCGTGTTCACGACCTGGCAGGGCATCCGCGAACGCGTCAGCGGTCGGCAGTCGACCCGCGCGGCGCTGGCTGCGCTACCGCGCGGTTTCTACGGTCAATGTCTGGCGCATCTTGGTTTCGCCGTCGCCATCGCCGGGGTCTGCCTGACCACCGCGCTCAGCGTCGAGAAACACGCCCGCATGGCCCCGGGTGACGCCGTCAGCCTGCACGGCTACGAATTCCGCTTCGAGTCGCTGACCGAGCGCCCGGGCCCCAACTTCAAGGCCGAGGAAGCCCGCTTTACCGTCTGGCAGGACGGCAAATCGCTGGGCGAACTGCGACCGCAAAAACGGATTTACACCGTGCGCAGCATGCCCATGACCGAAGCCGGCATTGCGCCCGGCCTGCGTGGGGATCTCTACGTGTCGCTCGGCGAACCGCTGGACGGGAAAGCCTGGAGCGTGCGCGTCAGCTACAAGGCCTGGGTACGGCTGGTGTGGCTGGGCGCGCTGATGATGGCCGCCGGCGGCCTGCTGGGTCTGGGCGACCGGCGCTATCGTCAAGCGGCGGAAGCGTCTGTTCCGGCCGGCTCGGCGCTGGGCCAGTCCTGACGGCCATGCGCTATCTGGTGCCCATCGCTATTTTCGGCGTGCTGGTCGCGGTGCTCTTCATCGGGCTGAAACTCGACCCGCGCTACGTGCCCTCTCCGCTCATCAACAAGCCGGCGCCCGAGTTCTCGCTGGAAACGCTGGATGACCCGGCCATCATCCGCACCAAAGCCGACCTGCTGGGGCGTCCGGTGCTGGTCAATATCTTCGCCTCCTGGTGCAGCGCCTGCCGGGTGGAGCATCCGCTGCTGATGGAAATCGCGCAGCGCGAACAGGTGGAAATCATCGGTATCGACTACAAAGACAGCCGCGCGGACGGCCGCGCCCTGTTGCAGGCGCATGGCAATCCTTATCGCGACGTGCTGTTTGATCCGGCCGGCAAGCTCGGCCTCGACCTTGGCGTGTACGGCGTGCCTGAAACGTTTGTGCTCGACCGCCGCGGCGTAATTCGCTTCAAGCAGGTCGGGCCGCTGACGCCCGAGGCCTGGCGCAACGACGTCAAGCCGCTGCTGGCCAAGCTGGTGGCGGAGCCAGCGCCGTGATCCGGGCCTGCCTTGCCCTGTGCCTGTGGGCCGTGGCGCTGGCCGCACCGGCCGCCGACACCCCGTTCGAGTTTGCGCAGCCCGAGCAGGCCGCACGCTACCAGCGCCTCGCCGAAGAACTGCGCTGTCTGGTGTGCCAGAACCAGTCGCTGGCGGACTCCCACGCGGACCTCGCGCAGGACCTGCGCAACGAGGTCTACCGAATGATCACCGCCGGCCAGAGCGATCGGGAAATCATCGATTTTCTGGTCGCCCGCTACGGCGAGTTTGTGCTCTATCGGCCACCGGTTTCCCCGCTGACCTGGCTGCTGTGGTTTGGCCCGGCGCTGCTGTTGGCAATCGCCGGCGGCGTGTGGTGGCGCATCGCCCGTCGACGGCCAGACCTGCCCCCGCACGACAGCGGCGAAGACGCCGCGGTCGCCGCCCTCACCGGTAAATCCCCGGAGTCGCCATGAGCAGCTTGTGGTTTCTGATTGGCACCGCCTTGCTTGGGGTGCTGACCTTCATCGCCCTGCGCGGCGCGCGCCTGAAGGCGGCCACCGAACAATCGGCCGATGCGGTCTACGCCCAGCGCCGGGACGAACTGATGCTGGATCTGGCCGACGGCACGCTAACGCCCGAACACCGGCAGACGCTGGAAGCCGAACTGGCCCGCATCGCGGTGCGCGAAGTCAGGCCGGCCTTGCCGACAACGGCGGCGCCGGCGGGCCACCGCTTAAGCGCCTTGCTAGTCCTTACCGCCGTGCTGGTCGCCGTTTCTATCCCCGTCTACCTGCACCTCGGCATGCCCGAAATGGCCAGCGGGGAAGCACCGACCGACGCGCCGGGCGACCATCCCTCGCCCGAGCAAATGGTCGACGAACTCAACAAACGGATCGCGGCCGCACCCAACGATCCCGAACCCCGCATGTGGCTGGCGCGCGTGCACATGGCGGCCAAAAGCTACGGCAAGGCGGTGGATGAATTTGAAGCCGTGCTGAAACTGGCCGGCGATGTGCCGGGCGTGCTGGTGCAGTACGCCGACGCGCTGGCGATGCTGAACGGCGGACGCCTCAGCGGGCGGCCGGCCGAACTCGTCCAACGCGCGCTGGCGGTAGAGCCGGCCAATCCCACCGCGCTGTGGCTGGCGGGGCTGGCGGCCGAGGAAGCGGGCAAACAGGACGAAGCGCTGGGCTATCTGCAGCGCGCGCGCGTGGCCGCGGTCGCCGCCGAACAGCCGGTGGAAGAACTGGACAAGCAAATCGCCGCGCTAGGCGGCAAACCCGGCGCGGCGCCGTCCGCCGCCGCCGATGCCGCCAGCGGCGGGCCACGGCTCACGGTGAAAGTGCAACTTGACCCGGCGCTGGCCGACAAGGTCGGCCCGGGGGCCCTGCTGTTTGTGCTGGCGAAACGTCCGGCCGGCATGCCGATGCCGCTGGCCGTCAAGCGCCTGTCGGCCAGCGAACTGCCGGTGACCGTGGTGCTGGACGACACCTTCGCCATGGCGCCCACTGCGCGCCTCAGCAGCGCGACCGAGGTCGACGTCATCGCCCGCATCAGCCAGCAAGGCCAGCCGGTCGCCGCCAGCGGCGATCTGGAAGGCAAGCAGGCGGGTGTAGCGGTCGGGCCAGACGCGGCCGTCGCCATTACGATCGACCGTCTGCTGCCCTAAGGCCCCACGGGTCGCGTTTGCCGCGCGCCAAGTCGCGCGCGCTTGAGCCGGCGCAAGCCGGTCTTTCTGCCTGCCTGTTTACTAGCCCTGACTGCGGTGCGCCGGCCTCGCCGCGTGCCGCGCCGATCCCTCACGGTCATGACAGGAGCTAGCCCATGCGTCACCCCCTACTCACCGCTGCCCTCGTTACCAGCCTGCTGACGATGCAATACGCCAGCCGCGCCGATGAAGGCGTGGAAAACTCAGGTAAAGCCCGCTTTGCCGAACATTGCGCGGTCTGCCACGGCGTTAGCGCCACCGGCGACGGCCCTTTCGCCAATATGATGAAAACGAAACCCGCCGACCTCACGCAACTCGCCAAACAGAACAAGGGCGAGTTTCCGTTCGGTCACGCTTACGACACCATCGATGGCCGCAATATGCTGGTCGCCCACGGCACCCGCGACATGCCGATCTGGGGGAAGGAGCTGAAAAGCGCGGGGCTGGGCGGCGAGACCGGCTTGCGCGGGCAACTGGTCGAGACGCTGATTTACCTGCGCTCGATTCAGGTACCCTGAGCGCGAGGCGCGCCGTGCGGCCGGTACGTCCGGCCTACGGCATTTCCTCGATGTAGCTGCGCTCGATGGGCGTCTGCACGTAGCGATTCTGGCCATCGATGTTGGCCCAGAAGTAGTAGTAACCCTTGCCGGGCTCGCTGGTGACCTTGCCGCCCTTCACTTCCCAGACCTTCACATGGCCGTCGGCCGCGAAGGTCACGCGGTAATTGCCTTCCAGCCAGGTCACGCCCATGCGGGACAGCCGGTTTTGCTGCTCCTCGGAGCAGCCGGCCAGCGTCAACATCAGCGCGAGCGCCGCACCCGTTTTCATCAGTGTGCTGAACATGCAGTTTCTCTTTGCCAAAAATCAGGGTTAAACCATTCAGTGCCGGCGGTGCGGGCGATAGTGCGCGCGATGCTCCCACGGCGGCACCGGATTACGGTCCCGCCACAGACCGCGCCGCGCCGCGCGCGCCGCCGCCTGCAAGTCCTCCAGCCGTTGGTCCTTACGGGCGAACTTTTTGTTCCACCAGGACAGACCGGCCGCCACCGAGGCCGCGCTGGCCGACTGCTCGCGCAGAAAAATCTCGCCGACTTCGCGCTTGTAGGTGCGCTGGCCGGTCAGCCGCACGCGGACTTTCTTGCCATCAATCAGTTCGCGCATGAAGCGGGTGGATTCGGCCGCATAGGCCTGCGCCGGCCAGTCGGCGTTCGCCGATTCCGGCGCATCAATGCCGTAGAAGCGCACCCGCAAGGCTCGACGGTTGGGGGTCTCGACCACCGCGGTATCGCCGTCGGTCACCGCCACTACCCGGCCGCTGACCCATTCCTCGGCCTGCGCCAGCGGGCTCAGGCAGAGCGCCGCCAGCAGCATGAGGGCGCGCGCGCAGCGCATCCGTCGCCCGCTCATACGGGTTTGCGCAGCAGATCAACCCGCAGGGGTTGTCGAAACTTCACGCCGTCCGGCGTCTGGTGCGCGTTGAAGCGCCGCGCGACTTCGGCATACGTTTCTGGCGACAGCACGTGTCGGGTGTGGGTCACCCCGATGACCTGCCGCTCGAAGGCGGCAAAGTCGGGGAAGGCCATGGGCTGGTTGAAAAAAATCTGCGCCTCGGAGGCCAGCACCCCGGCCTCGACCGCCTCGACGATCGCGGCAAAGGCCGCCGCGCGCACGCGCTCTTCGTTGTGGAACAGACGCAGGATGTCGTTGAACGCGCCGGCGAACACCGGCTCGGAAATCCACGCCCGCCCCCCCGGCCGCAGCACCCGGGCCACTTCGCGCAAGGCCGTGCCCATCGCGTCGACCGGCACATGGTGCAGCGACTTGAACATGAACACGGTGTCGACGCTGGCGTCGGGGCGGGGAATGGCCTGCGCGCCCGCGAGTTCGAAGTTCACATTCGGCAGATCGGTCAGCGCGATGTTTTTGGCGTGCTGGATTTGGTCGACCTCGGTGGCGGTGATCCGGCGGCCGGGGCCGCCGTTGGCGATCAGCCGCGTCAGATCCGCACGACCGCAGCCGAGTTCCAGAATCTCGCTGTGGTCGAGGGCGAGCCGACGCTCGAACTCCAGACGTTCCGGCCCGGTGTGCAGGACAGGTTCAATCGCAATTTGCAGCGCGCTGGCAGACATGGGCTTCCCCGGTCGATGGCCACCACCCGTAGCAGCCCCGCGCGGAGCATACCGGAGCCATGCAAGTCGCGACCATGCGGGCAAAAAAAACCCCGATTGCGTCGGGGGTCAGTGCCAAGGCTTCTACAGCCAAAGGGAATGTGCGAGGGCAGCGTAATCCCGCATCGCGCGACCCCTTGTGATCCGGGTCAAGCCGTCGCGGAATCACCTGCTGCCATCAAGGCTCTCGAAAAAAGCCGCTTTTAGGCGTCAAAACCCAGCCTGGGCTGGGCGTCATCATTTACACCGCAGGACCGTCCGAGGGTCGTGCGTAAAACATGCAGCGACGCCCGTGCGCCCAGGCAGCTGCCCTGTCTGCTGAGCGAGGCCCGGCAGACAGGGCGTACGGCCCTACTTGGCGACCTTGAAGGCCAATAGCACATTGCCGGGTTGGGCGCCCCAGTTGGCGTAGCCGGAGTTGACGTACACCCAGCCGTCGACCACAACCACGCCAGACTGGTCGATCGCACCGCCGCGTCCCGCCGCGCCGTTGACGGTCTTGTAGTCGCGGATGGTGTCGTATTCCCACAGCACCTTGCCGTTGTTGGTATCGAAGGCGCGCATCACGCCGCTCATCGAGCCAGAGAACACCACGCCGGGAATTGCCGTCACCGCCGCCGTCTGCGCCGGGCTGCAGCGTTCGCGTCCCGCACAGGACACGGCCGGCGCCGACCACAGCGCCTTGCCGGTCGCGACGTCCAGCGCAAAGAGCCCACCGCCCTTGGTCGGATCGATCTTCACCTTGTCGCCGAAGAACTCACCGCCTTCCCAGCGCGCGTCCGATACCGCCACGTAGACCGCCTTGCCATCGCTGGCAGAGCCCCATTCGATACCGCCCAGAATGCCGCCGTCGCCGACGCGGGTTTTCCACACCAGCTTGCCGTTGTCGTCCGGATCAACCGCGTGCATCACGCCGGTTTTCTGGCCGCCCAGCAGCAGTCGCTTGCCGCTCGCCAGCTCGACCAGAATGGGCGAGGAGCCCATGTCGTGGTCGGGGCCGGCATCTTTCGGGCAGTTAGCCTTGCCCGGCAGGCTGCAGGCCACGTTCCAGGCGTCGCCAGGCAGACCCTGATAGGTCCAGAACTTGGTGCCGTCCTTGAGGGACATCGCCATGATGGCGTCGCTGGTATCGGTCGCCGGCTGGGTGTAGTTATCGCCGGTGGAGATATAAACCCGACCCAGCTTGGGGTCGATGGTCGGCGCTGACCACACCGCGCCGCCGCTCGGGCCCACCGTGGTGCGCCCGCTCTCGTCGTGGTGCTCGATGGTCGGCTCCTGCTCGACCACATGCTTTTTCCAGCGCACCGCGCCGGTCACCGGGTCGAGCGCCATCAGCGCGCCGCGGAAGGTGCAGCACTTGTAGTTAGGGTCCGCCGCGAGGCCTTCCTCCAGCGAAGACACCGGCACATACAGCGTGCCGTCGACCAGCTGGAAGCCGCCGGTCAGGCGGGCCGACGGATGCTCGTCGGCCACCGTCACCCAGTGCTGCTTGCCGGAGCTGGCGTCCAGCGAATACGCGCGGCCGCTGATATCCCCAAAGAAGACCACCGGTTTGTCCTGGCCCGGCAGCGTTGCCACCAGCATCGGCCCCTTGACCGCCGCGTTGGCGCGGAACGTCCAGTGCGTGCAGCCGGTCTTGGCATCCAGCGCGTAGACATCGCCGCTGCGGCTGCCCACAAACAGGCGCCCGTCGACCACCGAGGAATGCGCTTCGGCCAGGGTCTCGCCCGGGAAGGCGAAGGCCCACTGCAGTTCCAGTTTGCCGACGCCCGCCTTGTCGAGACCGGCCATGGCGGCGGACTGAAAGCGCGTGTTCTGCTGGTTTGCGCCCCAGGTGTTCCAGTGCGGGGCGGCCATGAAGTCGGCCTTGGTCGGCCATTCGGAAGGCTCGCACCGATTGGCAACGGTCGGCTGCCAGGCCGCATCGTAGGTCTTGCCGGTCACGTATTCCGCCACCGCAACGCGCTCCGGCCCGTTCAGGCTGAAGGTGCCGATGGTGCGCATGACGCCGGTCTCCAGCGCACGAACGACCGACACCGGCTCCATTTTTTTCATTGTTTCCGGCGTTGCTGCACGCGGCACGCCGTTGCTGTGGCAACCGGCACAGTGCTTGTCGTAAACCGCCTTGCCGTCAGGCGTGCCTTCGGCCTGTGCGCCGATCGCGAAGGCAGTCAGTGCTGCCAGTGTGATAGAACGAAAAATCACGCGTCTTCTCCCCGTTATCGCCGGTGTCCCGGCTGTTGTTGAACGCCGTGCGGCGAGTGCCTCACAGCGCATCGTATTTCGCGGCGCTGCCCCGGGCTTTTTCCACCGGGTAGCGCTGTGCGTTGATGGCCATTTTCTCGGCCAGCGCGGCGGCCAGATCGATCTCCAGCACGCTGGCCAGGCGCAGCAGATAGCTGAACACATCCGCCAATTCCAGCGCGACCGCCTTGCGCGCGGCCTCATCCATTTCCGGTGCCGCGGCCGTCCACTGGAAGTGCTCCATGACTTCGCCCGCTTCAATGGCCAGCGACATGGCAAGGTTCTTCGGCGTGTGAAACTGCTGCCAGTCGCGCGCGGCCGCGAAGGCCGCCAGTTCGGCAGCGGCGGCCGCGAGCGCATCACGCAGGGCCTGATCGCTCATACCCGGTTAATCAGCGCGACGCCCGTCGCCGTCACGGCGATGCCCAGCATCTGTAGCGCGCTCAGGGTTTCGCCGAAGAGCAGAAATCCTTCCAGCGCCACCACCGGCGGCACCAGATAAAACAGGCTCGCGACCCGCGCCGCCTCACCCTGCCGGATCAGCAACCACAGGATGCTGATGGCGCCCAGCGAGAGCACGATGCACAGCCAGCCCAGCGCAAACACGAAGCGCGGATGCCAGTGCACCACGCCCGTCTCGAAAGTCTGCGACACCAGCACGCAGGCCACGGCGGTGGCCATGAACTGCACCAGCGCGCCGACGCGGTTGTCGACGCCCGCCGTGTAGCGCTTCTGATACAGCGTGCCGCTGGTGATCGCGAGCAGCGCGATACTGCAGCTGACCAGCCCAAACACCGGCATCTCGCCCGCCGCCAGCGAGCGATGTACCGTCAGCGCGAGACCGGCGAAACCGAGAAAGAACCCGGCCCACTGCAGCCGGCTGAGCCGCTCGCCCAGCAACGGCCCCGACAGCGCCGCGGTTAGCAGCGGCTGCACGCCCACGATCAGCGCCGCGATGCCGGAATTCATCCCGCGCGCAATGGCGATGAATACGCCCCCGATGTAGAAGCCGTGCATCAACAGACCGCTGACGCCCAGATGCAGATACATCCGCGGCGCGCGCGGCCAGGGCGCCCGCAGCCAGAGCACAACGGCGCCCAGCGCGAGCGACACCAGACAGTAGCGCCAGGCCATGAAGGTCACCGGCTCGGCGTAAGGCAGGCCGAACTTGGCGCCGACGAAGCCGGTCGACCAGAGGAGGACGAAGAGCCCCGGCGCCCAGCGCGCAAACGAAGGACTGGCGCGATTCAAGGCTGGCACTCACGCGACGCAGATCCACGTTTCAAACATTGCGCTCCAGCAACACACCTGCCGCCCGCAGGCGCGCCACGTCTTCCTCGCTCTTGCCGAGCAGGCCGGTGAGGACGTCGTCGTTATGCTGACCCAGCGTGGGCGCGGTCAAGGGCAGGGGCTCCGGAAAATCGCTGAAACGCAGCGGGAAACCCGGCACTTCAAAGCTGCCGGCCAGCGGGTCGTCGATGGTGCGGATGGTGCCGCGCTGCACGAGGTGCGGCTCGACCATGCTCTCTGCCACCGACAGCACCGGCGCACAGGGCACGTTGTGCGCTTCGAGAATCGCGATGGCCTCGGCCGGATCCGCGAAGCCCTGCAGCCAGGTCTCGATGATGGCGATGACTTCCGCGCGTCGCTCGAGCCGCTTGGGGTCGCTGTCGAGCGTCGGGTCGGCGGCCAGATCGGGCCGCTGCATCGCCGCGCACAAATCTTTCCAGTGATGCAGAAACGCCATGATGGTGATGTCGCGCCCGCCGCTGGCGCGGAAGACGCCCGCCGGGCACATGTAGGTCAGATGCCGACCGGCGCGCTGCGGGCTGACCCGTCCCTGCGTGCCGCTGTGGGTGATGACGTTCATCTCGTGGCAGTGGTAGTAGACGTCGAGCAGCCCCACATCCAGATGCTGGCCGCGCCCGGTGCGGTCGCGATGCCGGAGCGCCGCGAGAATCGCGAGCGCGCCGTGCACGCCGGTGCTGACATCGCCCAGCCCCAGCAACGGCACATAGGGCGGCTGGTCCGGATCGCCAATCATCGAGGTCACGCCGGCATAGGCCTGCGCGATGTAGTCGTAACCCGGCTTGCCGGCCAGCGGGCCGCTCTGCCCCAGCGCGGAGATCGAGCAGAGGATGATGTCTGGCTTGATGGCTTTCAGCGCCTCGAAGCCCATGCCCATCTCGGCGATCACGCCGGGCTTGAAGTTCTCCACCACCACGTCGACGTGTTTGACCAGTTCATGCGCCAGCGCGAGGCCTTCGGGTTTGCGCACGTCGAGGCAGACGCTCTTTTTGCCCCGGTTCTGCTGCACGTAGTAAAAGCTGCGGTCGCTGTTGTCGCGAAACTTGGCGGTGTGACGGGTGAGATCGCCGCCGGGTGCGGCTTCGACCTTGATGATTTCGGCGCCCATCTCGACCAGCATGCGGGTGCAGGTGGGGCCGGCCAGGGCGCGCGAAAAATCGAGAATGCGCAATCCTGCAAGCATCGGTTCGTACATGGTGACGCCTCCCCTCGATCTGCTTTTTGGCCCGCAGTATAGGCACGGCTCCCACGCTTCGCCCACCCTTCACGATCGCCGCAATTCGCGCGGCATAATGCGGCCACTTAAACCGTGGGGAGCGCTAAAAAATGCGGCGGAACAGCAAACTCGATCGAAGCATCAAGGGGCGCGTCGCGCTCGTGACGGGCGCGGCCAGCGGCATGGGTCGTGCGACTGCGCTGCTGTTCGCGGACGAAGGCGCGCACGTGGCGGTGACCGATCTCGACCCGGTCAAAGTGCAGGCGGTGGTCGACGAAATCACCAGCGCCGGCGGCAGCGCGGTGGGGCATCAACTGGACGTCAGCAAGGCCGAGCAGCGCCGCGCGGTGGTGGCCGATATGGTGGCGCGCTGGGGCGGCGTCGACATCCTCGTCAACAATGCGGGACTTGTGTTCGACACACCGCTCGAGTCGCCCGACTTCGAAGCCCACTGGGCGCGGACCTTCGACGTGCTCGTCACCGCGCAGGCGCTGCTGATTCGTGAATGCCTGCCGCATCTGCAGAAAAGCACCGCACCGCGCGTGGTCAACATCGCCTCCACCGAAGGCCTCGGCGCGACCAAAGGCATCAGCGCCTACACCGCCGCCAAGACCGGCGTCATCGGCCTTACCCGCTCGCTCGCGGTGGAACTCGGCTCCCGCGGCATCACGGTCAACTGCATCTGCCCGGGCCCGATTCTCACCGGCCTGACCGAAAGCATTCCCGAAGAAGCGCGGCAGGAATTCGCGCGCCGACGCACCGTGCTGCGACGCTATGGCGAGCCGGAAGAAGTGGCGCACATCACGCTCAGTCTGGTGCTGCCGGCGGCGTCGTACATCACCGGCGTGGCGCTGCCGGTGGATGGCGGCCTGACCATTCGCAACGCCTGAGTGCTAATGCACCTGCAGGCTTTCCACGTACTTCACCAGCGCGTCGATGCGCTGGTGCAGGACCTTCTCGCCCAGCGGTCCCAGCGCGCGCTTGTAGCGCTCGCCCCAGAGGGGCATGTCGGGTGTGCCGTGGGACAGCGGCAGGTCGCGACCGTCGATGGCGCGATACACGCGGGCATAAGGAAAGCTGCCGCCGCTGCCGAGCAGGGTGAGATTGGTTGGCCTTATATTCAGCACCGCCGCGACCGGGCCATCACCGGCGCCGCCCACGCCGTGACAGCTCGCGCAGTCTTCGTTGAAGCGGGTGGCGGGCAGTTCGCTGTCGCTCGCCAGCGCCGGGGTGGCCAGCGCGCACAGCAAGAGGCAGTTGGCAAAGAGTTTCATCGGCGCCTCGCAAGACGACAGCAACGGAAGTCCAGCCTGACAGCGCGCCCGAGCGTCGGCCCTGACCTGCCGCAAGCAAGCGGCAGGTGGCCGCGATGAACGACACACCCACCGACCGCGCCGATCTCGCCCGCCGGGCGCGCGCGATTCTCACCGGCTCGGCCGGCAATCTGGTCGAGTGGTACGACTTCTACACCTACGCCGCGTTTTCGCTGTACTTCGCGCCGGCGTTCTTTCCCGGCAACGACCCCGTGGTCCAGCAGCTGAACGCCGCGCTGCTGTTTGCCTTCGGCTTTATCGCGCGGCCAATTGGCGGCTGGCTGTTCGGTCATCTGGGCGACCGCTACGGCCGGCGTCGTGCGCTCCTGTGGTCGGTGCTCTTGATGTCGGCCGGCTCGCTGATGATCGCGGCCTTGCCGACCTACGCCAGCATCGGCGTTGCCGCGCCGGCGTTGCTGGGTCTTGCCCGCGTGCTGCAAGGTCTGAGTCTGGGTGGCGAGTACGGCGCCAGCGCGACCTATCTCAGCGAAATGGCCAGCGCGCGGCACCGCGGTTTCTTCGCGAGCTTCCAGCCGATGACGCTCATCGGCGGCCAGCTCTGCGCCATCCTGGTCCTGCTGCTGCTGGAGCAGGTGTTCCTCAGCCCCGCGGAAATCCGCGACTGGGGCTGGCGCATTCCCTTTGTGATTGGCGCGGTGCTGGCGGTGAGCGTGCTGCTGATGCGCCGGACGCTGGCCGAGACGGATCATTTCAAGGCCGCGGCACCGGGCGCGGAAAGCAGCCTGCGCGCGCTGCTGCGCTATCCGCGCGAAGTGCTGCTGGTGGTGGGACTTACGATGGGCGGCACCACCGCCTTCTACACCTACACCACCTACATGCAGAAATATCTGAAGCTGTCGGTCGGTTTAAGCCCAAGCCAGACCACGCTGGTCACCGCCGGCACGCTGGTGTTCGCGCTGCTGCTGCAGCCGCTGTACGGCGCCTTGTCGGACCGCATCGGACGCAAGCCGCTGCTGCTCTGGTTTGGCATCACGGGCACGCTCTTCACCATCCCGCTGCTGGACGCGCTGCAGGCCACCCGCAGCCCGCTGGTCGCGTTCGGGCTTATTGCCTGCGCGTGGCTGATCGTGGCCGGCTACACCTCGATCAACGCGGTGGTGAAGGCGGAGTTGTTCCCCACCCATGTGCGCGCCACCGGTGTCGGCCTGCCCTATGCGATCACGGTCTCGATCTTCGGCGGTACGGCGGAGCCGCTGGCGCTGTGGTTCAAGGCCGCCGGCTTCGAGCGCGGCTTCTATTTTTATCTGACGGGGATGATCGCGGTGTCGCTGTTGGTGTACCTGTTCATGCGCGACACCCGCGACCATTCGGCGCTGCGCAACCCCAGCTAGCCGCCGAGCAAGGCCACCGCAATCTCGGCCTTGCGCACGATGACCGCCTGATAGCCGTCCAGATCAAAATCGCGCGCGCTGCCCATCGCGCCGACCAGATAGCGCTTGTAAACGCCCTGCCGAATCGCCGCCAGCCGCCACTGCTGAAACGCGCGGTAGTAGTCGATGTGGGTCAGGTCGAAGCCGGTCAGTTCGGCATAGCGCGCGCTCAGCGCCTCGCGCGGCGCAAAGCCGCCCGCGGTGGTCGGCATGCGGTCTTCGGCATCGCCGCGCCGTTCGTCCGGGCCCATCCAGGTGTTGAGCAGATAGCCGAGATCCGCCAGCGGATCGCCCAGCGTGCAAAGCTCCCAGTCGAGCACGGCGCGGATCCGCCCCTCGCCGACGATGAAATTACCCAGCCGATAGTCGCCGTGCACGATGCTCGCGCCGACCTGCTGCGGCATGCGCTCGCTCAGGAGTCGCAGCGCCTCTTCCATCACCGGCACGGGCTCGGTGCGGGTCTGTTCCCACTGACCTGCCCAGCGCTTCAGCTGGCGGGCGATGTAGTTTTCCTTGCGACCCAGATCGCCCAGACCCACGGCATCCGGATCGAGCCGATGCAGCCGCGCCAGCACCTCGATCACATCCATGCTGAGCGTCAGGCGTTCGGCCGGCGGGATCTGCGCCGCGACGACATCGTCGTGCGGCACCACGCCGGCCACGAAATCCATCACAAAAAACGGCGCATCGTTGACCGCCACATCGCGGCACAGGCCGTAGGTGCGCGCGACCGGCACCCCGCTGTCGCAGAGCGCATGGATGATGCGGTGCTCGCGGCCCATGTCGTGCGCGCTTTCCAGCACGTGGCCGAGCGGCGGGCGCCGAATCACATAACAGCGCCCGGCTGCATCCACTGCGCTGTAGGTCAGATTGGAATGCCCGCCGGCGATCAGCGCGTAGCTGACCGGCGGCGTCAGCGCCGGCACCTGCGCGGCCAGCCAGGCCGTGACGTGTTCGCTGTCGATGCCTTCGACCATGCTGCCCTCCTTGCTTGGCGCGCCAGACATCTGCGCTACCAGCGATGCAGCCGCACCGGCAGGCTGGCGTAGCCGTGGATGATGTTGGAGCACACACGCTGCGGCTCACCCATCACTTCCACCTGCCGGAAACGCTTCATGATTTCTTCCCAGGCGACCTGCAGCTGCAGCTCGGCCAGCCGGTAACCCACGCAGTGATGCGTGCCGAAGCCAAAGGACAAATGCCGCCGCGCCTGCGGCCGGTCGATGATGAAATCTTCCGGGCGGTCGATTTCGGTGTCGTCGCGATTGCCGGAGAGATACCACATGGCCACCCGATCGCCAGCGCGGATCGTCGCCTCGCCCACCTGCACGTCGCGGGTCGCGGTGCGCGCCATGTGGGAAATGGGCGTCTGCCAGCGAATGATTTCCGGCACCATGCTGGAGACGAGCGCGGGGTTGGCGCGCAGTCGTTCGTATTCCTGCGGGTAGCGGTTGAGCGCAATCACGCCGCCGGTCAGCGAATTGCGGGTGGTGTCGTTGCCGCCCACGATGAGGTTGATCAGGTTGCCCAGGAACTCGCCGGGGCTTAAGTCCTTGGTTGCTTCGCTGTGCACCATCAAGGACAGCAAATCCCCGCGCGGCTCACCCTGCAGGCGCTCCTGCCACAGGCCGGCAAAGGTGTTGAAGCAGTCTTCCAGCGCCAGGCGTCGCTCGTCCCAGCTCGCGACGATGCCAAAGCCCGGCTCGGTCACGGCGACATCCGACCAGTGCGAGAGCAGTCGCCGCTTGTCCCACGGAAAATCGAATAATTCAGCCAGAATTTGCGAGGTCAGCTCGACCGACAGACGGTCGACCCAGTCGAAGGTCTCGCCCACCGGCAGCGAATCCAGCAGTTCGCCGCAGCGGCGACGAATCATGTCTTCCATCTCGCGCACGCTGGCGCGAGCCACGATCGGCGCAATGGCCTTGCGCTGCGCGGTGTGCACCGGCGGGTCGGTGGACTGGAACATGCGCGCATCCACGCCGTTGGCGCGGAACATCTTGTCGTAACCCAGCACATGCCCACCAAGCTGGTAATCGCAGCTGAAGCTGTCGTCGGCATTGACCTGCACGATGTCCTGATAGCGGGTAATCGACCAGAACGCGCCGTAGGCGCCGTTGGCGCAGTAGTGCACCGGCGACTCGCGGCGCAGGCGCTCAAAGTAACGCCCGGCCAAATCCTGCGCGTACAGCCAGGGATTGCTGACGTCGATCTCCGCCAGCGGCAAGGTGTAAGGGTCGGTGGCCGGTGAGGTATCCATGATCAGTGACTCCCCGAAAGCTGACGTTTTTTTATTTTCAGGCCCGACGTTGCAGGCGATAGACCGCGCTGTCCAGCGCGGTGACGCCGCGGGCCGCAAAGCGCGGTTCCAGCGGCAAAATATCTTCGCGCAGCAGCAGCTCGACGTCGTGCGTGGCCCCGAAGTAGCCCCGCACCTCGTCTTCCGGCACCGCAAACGGCGGCCCGTTCATCTGCGCCTGCGCGTATTCCAGCGTGATCAGCAGCGTTTGGGTGCCGGGCGCGCAGAGCGTGGCCATGTGTGCGACGTAGCGATCGCGCAGCTCGGGCGGCAGTGCGACCAGCGCGCCGCGGTCCCACACGCCGCCGAAGGGGCCGCACTGCGCGGCGGACAGCGCGAAGAAGTCGCCCACCAGATAGTCGATGCCCTGCGCGCTGTAGCGGATGAACGCGCCTTCCACGCGACGCGTGGGGCTGAGGCCCGCTTCGGCATAAAAAGCGCGCGCCGCATCTTCGCTCAACTCCACGGCAAGCACCGCATGCCCCTGCGCGCGCAGCCAGCCGAGGTCCAGCGTCTTGCCGGCCAGCGGTACCAGCACGCGCGCGTCCGGCGGCAGGGCAAGCCGTGGCCAGTAGTCCATCAAGCGCGGATTGACCATCGGCAGGTGAAAGCCGATTTCCTGGTTCTGCCAGCGTTCGAGCCAGAAGTCCGCTTGCATCGGTTTAGTCCCGCAAAATCATGCAGGTGACGGTGGCCTGCGCGTAGCGTTTGCCGGTCTCGTCGGTCAGCGTGCAGTCGGCAACGCCGAGGCGTTTCGAGACATTGGTGACCCGCGCCTCGGCGATCAGGTCGACATCCTGCGGCACCGGGCGGAAGTACTTCACGTGGAGATCAATGGTGGTCGAACCCACGCCCTGCTCCACCGTGGTGTGCACCGCGCAGGCGCCGGCCGAGTCCAGCACCGTGGCGGCAAAGCCGCCGTGCACCGGGCCGAAGGGATTGGTGTGCTGTTCGCCGGCGCGGGCGATGAAGCGCAGAAAGCCGTATTCGGCGGCCACGCAGCGCATGGGGATCTGGCTCGCCATTCTGGCGTGCGGGGTTTCGCCGGCAATCATCGCCTTGAAATAGTCGAGGCCGCTGTAGTCGGTCCAGGTCTTGCTCATGGGTCTTGCTCGTCAGGGCGTGGGCGGCAGCCACGCGGTGATCGCCGCCGGCCAGGTCGGCGCGGTGGCGGTTACCGCGCCCTGCACGGCTTCGCTGAGGATTTCGGTCTGGTCACCGCGCTTCAGCACGGCGGCAAGGCGGTCGGTATCCGAGTTCCACACCAGCCCCGCCTGCTGGGCTAATTCGGGCGCGGCGCGCGAGACCACAAAGAACAGCGGTCCCTCTTTTTGCAGCTCGTTGGCGGTGTGCAGCAGCCGCATGGTGTCGTCGTAATGGCTGCCGAGCAGGCTGGTCATGCGCTGCTTGATGACCGGTTGCTCGAACAGATTGACCTTGTTCGGATCAAAGCCAACCAGCGGGGTCAGCAGCGCCCACATCAGTTCGCGCTGGCCGGGGATGAGCAGCATCGGCGCCGCGCAGGCGCTCAGCAACAGCACAACGGGCAGCCAGCGCAGACGGGACAACAGGGGAGTCATGGGATCAGGCGCCTGCCGTCGGACGACGGCAGGCGAGCGCTGAAGGGCTTAGCCCTTCAGCTTGCCGCTCAGGAAGTCGTCGATGGTGGCGGTGACCAGCACCTTGCCGTCCTTGTCCATCACCTCGAAGAGCTTGCCGCCCTCCACCGCCTGCACGCTGAAAAACACCACCGCGCCCTGCGGGCCGCCAAACTCCATGTGCACGTCCCCGCCCGGGTTGCGGGCAAAGAAGCCCGGCGTGCGGATCTTGTGCACGGTCTCGGTCGCGGTTTTTTCGATCACGTGATGTTCGCCTTCCAACACCAGCACGGTGGTCGGGCCAAGATGGCGGTGATAGTGGCAGTAGGCGTTCGGCTCCCACTTGGAGAGGAAGTCGATCTGGCCGGTTTCCGGCTGCACGCCCAGCACCGCGACCCAGTAGTCGATCGGGTAGTCAAAGCGCGGCGTGCCGACGATGCGCTGCCATTCGATGGCGTCGGTCTTGTAGCCGGAAACGAAAGCCTCGGGGGAAACGGCGACATTCATGGGTGCTACCTCTGGGTCTGTGGAATGCCACGATTCTCCCCCGTCTGGCGCCCGTGGCGCAATCCGGGCAGGCGGCCCGGGCGCCGCTCCGATAGCATGAGAGCACTCCGATGAGGATCGCCCCATTGCGCCTGCTGCTGGTCGCCGACTTGCACTACACCCTGCCCCAGTTCGACTGGCTGGTGCGCGCCGCGCCTGCCTTCGATGTGGTGGTGATCGCCGGCGACCTGCTGGACATCAGTTCCACCGTGCCGCTGAACGCGCAGGCGGTAGTGGTGCTGCGCTATCTCCGCCTGCTCCACGAGACCACCACGCTGGTGGTGGGCTCTGGCAATCACGACCTCACCGGGCCCGATGCTCGCGGCGAACAGGCCGCGCTCTGGCTGGCCGAGGCGCGCGCCGGCGGCCTGCACGGCGACGGCAGCTCGCTGCGGGTGGGGGATGCGCTGATCAGCGTTTGTCCCTGGTGGGACGGCCCGCTGGGTCGCGAAGCCGTGGCCACACAACTCGCGACGGACGCCGCGGCGCGCCCCGCGCGCTGGATCTGGGTCTATCACTGGCCGCCCTACGGCTCGCCGACCTGCTGGACCGGGAAACGGCACTACGGCGACCGCGACGTGGTGGACTGGATCGCCCGCTACCAGCCCGATCTGGTCCTGACCGGCCACGTCCATGAACCGCCGTTCAAGGCCAGCGGGCACTGGGCAGAACGCATCGACCGCAGCTGGGTGTTCAATGCCGGCCGGCAGGTGGGCCCGGTGCCCACGCACATCGAGTTCGACCTTGCCGCGGGCACCGCGGAATGGCGCTCGATGATGGGGGAGGAAACGCTGCAACTCGACGCACCGGCAGCGCCCGCCCGCAGCGTGTTCTAGCGGCGCTAGTAGTCCGGATCGGGGTCGCGCAACGAACCCGGGCGCGCGGGCGGCGGCTGATGCTCGGCCAGTTCCCGCAGCACCTCACTGACCATCGCCAAGCCCGGCGCGTCGCCGTACTGGTGCTTCAGATCCGCCAGATAGGTGGTGACAAAGGACAGTCGATCGGCGAGCCCCTCGGCTACCAGCCGCATGATCGCGGGATGGCTGTCCAGCATGGCCGCGCCGTCGGCCGCGTAGTACATGCGCGTGGGGCTAGTCGCCACCACGGTCGCGCTGTAGGCGCGGTTCAGCAGCAGCGAGATTTCGCCAATCAGCGCGCCGGGTTTGGTGACGGTGGTCACCACGATTTCGCCCTTGCGCACTTCCAGCCGCCCGCTGATCAGCACCCACAGGCCGCCGGCGACATCGTGCTCACGCACCACCGTCGCGCCGGGCTCGAACTGCACCTGCGGCAGATCGGCGGCTAATTCCAGAAGGTTCACCATGGCAACCGAGCCTACCCGAGGAAAGGAGCGCCCGCGAGCCTTGCTTGCGGCCGGCGGGCCTCAGGGGGCCGGCGTTGAGTGCTGTGCGTGCCGCCAGCCGCCGGGCGTGCGCATGGCCAGCACCGTCATGACTGGTGCAATGAGGATCAGGCCTCAACTACCCGCTCGATCAGCGCCGACCACGCGCCAATCGAGAAAAAGTGACTGTAGACCAAAGGCAGCCAGCCCTTGTGCCGCCATGCCAGAAAGGTTTCGTCGGGCAATTGGTCGAAGCGCTTGCTGTCGATCACCTTGAAGCCTGACAGGCTCATGCATTGGCCGTCGTTGAGGGTGACGTCTGCACGATGCTCGATAAGCAGATCGCGCTGGGCCAGCATGCGACCGAGCTCGGCGGCCAACAGGTGCTGGGCATGGTAGTCCCGACAAAAACTCAGGACGCCTTGCGTCAACGCAGTCGCTTCGCCGCCGGCATCGAACAAAGGATTTTCTTGCCCCTCATGGAAGGCATCCGACGCTTCATCCACGCACAGCGTCAGTTCGGTGCGCGATTCATTCTGCATAAAGATGAACGGGTAGCGCCGCACATACGCAGGCACGTAGGTGCCCGCACGCCAGCGGCCATCGCTGTCGACAAACAGATTCTTCTGGCCCCGCAGTCCCAGAATGGCCACTGGGTGCGGCGTCGCCTCGTCGCTGAAAACGACGGGATAGTGGCGCGCAGCCAAAGCAATCTCTTCGGCCACGAGCGGAATCGCGTTGGTATCGGCGGCGAAGCGAAAGTCGTTCGACGCCCGCAGCGACCAGTTACCGTGAGCTGCCGGTGTGAGTACACGGGGGGACTTGTAAAACAAAGGGAGCGCGCGTTCTGTCATTTATTTCTACTGCAATGAGCGGTCGAAGTGGAAGTTGGGTAAAGGGTAATTTTTATGCTGCGCTTAGTCTTCGGACTGGTCGCTGTCCTCGGACTGATTGCCGTCTGTCGTCTGCGACGCTTCGTTCAGCACGGTCAACACTTCCGGACCGGCAAACACGGAGATCTCGTGCGGCACCACGGTATCGACGCTGAATCTGCGACTTAACAGGAAGTTTCCCTGCAGTCGGCCCGGCACCGCGTTGGCCGGCGTCGTGACGGCCGCCAGCGTCGTAATGATCTCGAGCGGCCCCACCGGGGTGTTGTCGACCGGGCCCCATGGGGTGTCGTTGATGAAGTACGGCGCCTCTATCAAGCGGCTGTCAACGAGGGCCGCCGCCTGCGCACCGCTCTGCCCGTCGATAGAGCCGTACATCGTGGCCGACCCGGCCGTCTGCACCGCAAGGCTGCGCACATTCAGCTTGTGAGGAGCCGAGGCGTCGTTCAAACCGACCGTGAGCTTATCGGTCTTGCCCGCATTCAGGGTCAACGCGCTGTCGATTCCGATCAGGCCGGTCAAGGTGATGTCGCCAACGGTTTCGATACTCGCCGCACCCGCAGGCAAGCGGGCGGCGGCTTCGATCGAGATCGGCCCCTGCGCGACGCGAACCTGTGCCGGCAGATACACCACCGCCCCCCCCGTCTGGCGGAAGCCGGTAGCGGCCTGCACCTTTGCGCCGGCGGCGAAATTCACCTCACCGGCGCGATCACTGTTGGCCAGCGAGATTGACCCCTTGCTGGCCGTCAGTGCATCGGCAAAGGTGAAACTACGGGCAGCAAGCTGAATGTCGTCACTGGCGCTTACCGTATCGCGGAAGCGGCTGACGCCACCGGCCGTCTGTACCAGATTGCCGACATGCAGCGCGCCAGTCACGTCCACGTCACCGGTGTCTATACGCAGCGTCAGGGTGTTGCCCAGCGGGCCATCGACGGTGCTGCCGAAGACCAGCGAACCTCCGTCGCTACTCAGCGTGATGTCGCCCCTGGCTGTGAACGCGCCGGTGTAACGCTGCCCACCCGTGGTGGTGACCGTTGTACCGCCGGCGAGCGAGCTTGAGCCGCTGACCGAGAGCGTGTCGCCCGACAGGGCGCCACCAGCGGTCAGGTCTCCGGTGTAGATCTGCGCACCGGCAGTCGTCACAGCGCCAACGGTAATCTGCCGGCCGCTCACGCTGAGGCCAGAACGGCTGGTATCGAGACCGTTGTTGACGAAGGTCTGCACGAGTGTCACATCACCGCCGGTCGAAGTGAGCGCAACGTTGCCGCTCTGGCCCGCGCTAATCGCGCCGTTAGCGTTAAGGTTGCCCGGCGTGCTCACCACAATATCGCCGTTCGCCGTGGCCAAGGCGTTAGTCGTAAGCGCCGGGGTCGAGGCAAGGTAAATGCTGCCCGTACCGGTGACCTGTGCTGAAACAGTGATGCCGTTGACATCAAAAGCCGCCCCGCTGGTGCCGATGCCGCTACCGCTGAGCAGGTTGAGCGTGCTGCCCGTGAGCGATGGCGAGGAGGTGAGCAATTGACCCGCTGTCGCCGCCAAAGTCAGCGTGCCAGCGGCGCCCGCGTTGAGCGTCCCCACAACAAGGTTGCCGCTGGTCGCGCCCAGGTCGATGGTGCGGCCTGTACCGCCCGCGACGATGTTGCCAGCCGTCATGCCGCCACTGCTGGTCGCGGTGATATTCCCGTCGCTGGTTGCCAGCGTGGTGCTGGTCAGCGTGCCGGTGTTGTTGACCGTTAAATCGCCCGCGCCGCCTAACGCGGCATCAAGCGTACCGGTGCTTGTGGTCAGCGTGGTGTTTCCGCCCGCAGCGCCGCTGCGAAGGTAGACCGAGTCACCCGTGAGAAGCAGGGTGCGCCCGGCACCGGTAGTCACCACATCGGAAGTGCCGAGCAGACGCAAAGCGCCGGTGGCGCTGATAGCTGTCGTGGGCAGCGTCAGCAGCCCTGGCGAGTTGAGCAGCAGGTTGCCGTTCACCGACAGGCCGGCGCTGGCGTCCAGGTCGCCCGCGGCGCGCAGATAAGCAGACCCTCCCCCGCTCATCGACAGCGCACCCGAGCCCAGCGTCCACGTGCCCATGTTCAGGTTCTCGATCGACACCGTCGCGCCCATGCCGGTGGTGCTTGCACCGGTGAGCTCACTGGCATTGATGAGAATCGGCGTGCCGGTGCCGGTGACCAGATCGGTCACCGCGCCGATGTCGGCGCCGCCGTTGAACTGCACGGCGTGGGCGGTCACCTGCGTACCGCCACCACTCGCCAGAATTGATCCCGCCGAAGCCAGCGTCACCACCCCGTTGTTGGCACCCGCCGACACACTGACCAGCATCAGGTCGCCGCTGCTGGTGCTGAGGCTCACGTTGTTGCCTGCGCTATCGTTAGCCGCGCTCACCGAGGTGGCCCGGGTGGGGCCAGCCGTGTTGATGACCACAGCACCGTTCTGGGCGACCACGGCGTTCAGATTCACGCCGCTGGCGTTCGCATCGTCCACGTACACGCCGGTCCCCGATGCACCGCCCGTCAGCGTCAAGGTGTCGGCTGCGGTCTGAACCGCCTGCAAGGCCGTGCCCAGCCCGGCCTCACCGGTGAGGGTCACGGTGTTACCGCTGATGCGGGTGGCCGAATTGTCGTCGTCTCTTACCGTGCCGCCGGACGAGGCGGCGCTCAGCGTGACGTTGCCGCTACCGGCGTTAATGTTGCCGGCGAACAGCGCGACGTTGCTCGCGGTGCCGGTGACATTAATCGCACCGCCACTCGATGCGACATTGGCCAGCAACAGGTCGGCCGATGCGGTGATGTCGATGAGACCGCCGTTGGATTCGACGCTCGAGAACACCGCGTCGCTGCTCGCGCCCAGATAGATGTCGCCGCCAACCGTTTCTACCTGCACGCGCTGCCCTGTGGCCCCGACGCGATTAGTGCTGTCGCCTACACCAGTGGCGCCGAACAGACTGACGTCGAAGCCTTCGATGACGCTGCTACCGGTGACCAGCAAGCGACCGGCATTTGCCGCCAGCTGCACGCCGTTGCTGCGCGCGTTCGCACCGCCAGAGACATTAACCGCGGTGATGTTGCCGCTACTGGCCGTGACCCGGATGTCGTTACCAACAGCATCGGTGCCGGTGGTCATTGAGGTGAGGCGTGTGTTGCCTGCGGCCGTCACGATGGTGGCGCCGTTGTTGACCGAAGTAGTGAGCCCGCCGTTCAAGGTTCCCAAGCTACTCAGGCACAGCGAGCCGGTGCCGGTGACGCTGGCGTTCACCGTGTGGCCGGCCGAGGCGTTCACCAGTACCGGTGCCAACTCCGTACCGATGCCATTGGCGGCGCTCAGGCTGACAGCGGCGCTGGAACCACCGCCGACAAGCGTACCGCTGCCCGCCAGGATGCTGCCGGCATTGGCCGCGAGCGTCAGGGTGCTGGCGCTGCCGTAGCTCAAGGTGCCAAGCGTTAAATCGCCGCTGCTGGCAGTGACATTGAGGTCGCCGGAGGTACTCACGTTGGAGAGATTCAGCGAACCGGTCTGATTCAGCACCACGCCGCCGCTGCCGGCGCTGGCTGTTAGAGAATTCACCGCCAAGCCCAGCGGCGTGCCGGCCGCGCCGATGTTGCTGCTCGTCCCGTAAGCCAGCAGGCTCAGGCTGCCCGCGGTGATGAGCGAGCTGCCGTTGATGGCGTTGATGTTGCCGTCGCCGCTGCTCAGATAGGCCTGCAGCAGCATGGTGCCGGTGTTGCCCGCGTTCAGGCTGCCCACCGCCAGCGAACCGATGCCCAGATAGGTGAAGTCCACCCCGGTGCCGTCTGCCAGGCTGGTGAGCGTGGTGGTGTCGCTGGCGTCAGTGGCGCTGAAGGTCAGGCCGCTGGCAATAACGCTGAGCGTGCCGCTGCTGCCGGAGCCCGTGTAGTTGGTGCGGTCCACTGTCAGCAGGTTCAGGTCGGCGCTGTCGGTCACGTACACGCTGCCCGGCGTGTTGAGCACCAGTTGCGGCGTATTCAGATTTAGCCGCGTGCCGCTGCTGCCGATGCCGTTGCCCGTGCCGTAGCGGGCCGACAGGCTGACGCTGGTGCCGGTGATGTCATTGCTGCCGTTGATGCCGGTGATGCTGCCTTGCGAAGAACTCAGGTCCACCGCGCCACCGCTGGTGAGCGTGCCCACCGACAGGTCGTAGCCGCTGTCCAGCGTCACGCCGGCGGGCGCCGTCACGGAGGTGGCCGCCAGGTTGTAGCTTTCGCTCACCGCGATGCTGCCGCTGGCGCCGTGCGCCGCACTGGCCGAGGCCGTGAGCGTGGTGGTGCCACCGCCGTTGGCCGAGGTGCCGATGGCGCTGGTGTTGCCGATCGAGCCGCTGGCCGTGAGCGACACCGTGGTGGTGTTGAAAATGGAGCCGCTCAGGATGGAGCCGCCCTGATTGTTGATGGTGACCGCGTTGCCGCCCGCGTTGATGGAACCGAGCGCGATGTCGCCGTCGTCCTGCGTCAGGCTGATGGCGCCGGTGGCGGAAATGCTGCCCAATTCACTGCGGCCATGCAGCGCCAGATAGACGCCGCCGCCCTGCGCGGTGGCGCTCACGGCATTGGCGGTCACATCGATGCCGTTGCCGCTGCCGCTCGCACCCACGGCGCCGCCGTAGCTCACCAGGCTCAGGCTCGCGGCCTGAACCAGCGTATTCGGGTCAGCGTCGCCAAGGATCCCGCCGCTACCGGTGCCGGTGAGCGCCACCGTGCCGGTGGTGCCCAGATTGAGCGTGCCCACCTGCATGACCCGGTCGCTGGTAAAGCTGAAGGCCAGACCCAGCGCGTCATCCAAGCTGGTGAGCGCCGTGCCGGTGACGCTGTCGGTGGCGGTGAACAACTGGTAGGCGCTGCCCGTGATCGGCGCCGAGACGATGCTGTAGGTGCCGCCATAGCTGACGGTGGGATGCGTGGTGCTGATGCTGAGGCTGTCGATGTGCGTGTCCGACTCCACGTTCAGCGCGCCGGTCGGCGCAAAGTTGGTCAGCGGCGCGGACAGGCGGATAGGGTTGCTGACGCTGCCGATGGCCCCGCCGTTGTTGGCATAGAAGGTGGCGCTGGCGGCGCTGATCCGGTTGCTGCTGCTGGCATCGCCCAGGATGTCGCCGGAGCTGGTGAGCGACACGGTGCCCGAGCGGCCCACGTCGATGGTGCCCACGGCCTGATCGCGCTGCGTGTCCAGCACGAAGTTGAGGCCGGTGCTATCGGCCACGTTGTTGATGCGGGTGGTGCCGTCGTCGGAGACGTCAAAGCTCAGCGACGGCGCCGTCACCTCGTACACCGGCGCGGTGCCGCCTGCCGTCTGGCTGCTGGTGAGCGAGAGGCTGGTCAGGTCCTGCGCGTTGTCGGCGTAGGCGTCGGCGCCGGTGGCCAGGGTCAGGGCCAGCGCATCGGTCTGCATGCGCGTGCCGCTGCCGCCGGCCGCGCCGATGGCGCCCCCGGCCGACAGCAGGATGCTGCCCGCAGTAAGCACGCCGCTGCCGTCGTTGGTGATAGATGTGCTGCTGCCGGTGCTGTAAAGCGCCAGCGCCCGCCCGGCCTGCACATCGACGGTGCCCAGATTCAAGGCCACGTCGGTGGTGAGCGTGAAATCGAGGCCGGTGCTGTCCACCAGGTTGGCCAGGTGGTATTGGTCACCGCCCACGCTGTCGGTGAGGTTCAGCGCCAGCCTCGGCGCCGCCACCGAGATCGTGTTCTGCACGCCGGCCGTGCCGTGCGTGGAGGTCATGGCCAGCGCGTACAGGTCGGACGCATTGCTGACGTCGATGTGGTTGCGCGCCACCAGCGTGAGCCGACGCGCATCGGTGAGCAAAGACCCGGTGGAGCCCAGCGACCCGTTGGCGCTGAGCTTCAGCGTCGGCGTGGTAAAGAGGCCGCCCACGCCTTGCAGCAGCGAGTTGTTGCTGCTGGCCACATCGGCGGAACCGCTCACCGCGTTGGTCTTGAGCGTCAGCGCACCGGCGTTCGACAGGTACAGCGTGTTGCTGAGGCTGCTCGCCAGCGTGCCGGCGGCCGTATAGAGCGGCGTGCTGCCCTGATAGCCAAAAGCGCTGCCGCCGTTGAGCGTGAGGTCGCCGGTGGTGATGCTGGGGCTGCCGGCGCTGGCGCCGCTGCCGCCCTGCACATAGCTGCTGCTTTGCAGTGTGACCTTGCCGCCAGCGCCGGTGTTGACACTACTGGCCGTGATGACCCGATCGGCCTTGACCGTGAGGTTCAGGCCGCTCTGGCTGATGTTGGCCAAGCGGAACGCGTCGGTGGCCAGCGTGTCGCTGATGCTGCAGGTAAGTCCGGTGGAGCTGACCGAATAGCTGTGCGTGCTGCTACCGCTGGTGTTGTGCCGGGCATCCAGGGCCAAGCTGGTCAGCGAGGTGCTATTGGAGACGCTGACGTTGCCGCCGGTGGCGATGCTGAGATTCTTGGTGTTGGTGCTCAGCGTGGCACCCGCCCCCACGCCGCCGTTGGAGCCGGTGGCCGACAGCGTGATGGTGCCGCCGGTGAGGCTGCCGCTGCTGCGGTTGATCTGCGCGCCGGTGCCGGAGGGCGCGCTGCGCGAGGTCAGCGAGATCGAGCCGGTGGTGCTGGTGCCGGCGTCGACGGTGGCCAGGCTCAGGGCCCGGTCCACGCTGTAGCTGAAATCCATCGAGCCGCTGACGGCCAGGCCCAGGCTTTGCGTGTTGCCGTCGGTGATGGTGAAGCTGTTCAGGTTGCCGGCCGTGACGCCATAGCCGAAGGTGGTGTTCGTGCCGTGCGACACGGTCATGTCCAGACGGGCCAGGTTCTGCGCGTCGTTCGCGTAGACGTTGCCGCTGCCGGACAGGATCAGCGTGGGGGTGTTCACGCGCAGCGGGGTGCCGCTGCTGCCAATGGAACCGCCGCCGGCCGTGCTGGAGGTAGCAGTTAATAGCACGCGGTTGCCGGCGATGCGGCCGCTGCCCGAGGCGCTGCTGATGTTGCTATTAGCCCCACCGCCCGAGGTGGTGAGCGTCACGTCGCCGGTGGCCGCGATGGCCCCTACCTCGATGTTCTTGCGCGTGGTGAAGCTGGCGTTGGTCAGCGCCGTGCCGGTGAAGTCCAGGCTTTGCGTGGTGCCGCTGTCGGTGATGCCGAAGGTCTGGTTCAGGCCGCTGAGGTCGAACACACTGGCCGTGCCGGCAGCCGTGGTGGTGTTGGTGCTGGCGATCGTGAGGTCGGTCAGCGCGGTGTCGCTGGCCACGAAGGCGTCGCGCCCGGTGCTGAGCGTCAGCGCCGTGGTGCCTGCCAGGCTGATGGCATTGCCGCTGCCGCTGGCGCCGATGGAGCCGGCCGAGCCGGCGGTCAGCGTGACCGTGCCGGCCGCGATGCTGGAGCCGGGTTGACCGTCATTGGTGAGACTGGCGGCCGAGCTGATGCTGGCCGACCCGGTGCTGCCCACGTCGATGTGGCCGATGGTCACGCCGCGCTGGCCGGAGAAGCTGAACGCCAGCGGGGTGCTGCTGTCCACCGACTCCACGTAGTGGGCGGCCATGTCCTCGGAAAGGGTGAAGCTCTGGCCCGCGCCGGCCGTGATGGCCATGGCGCCGGTGGAGCCGCTGCCGCGCGTGAGGGACAAGGTGTCCAGCGTTGCGCTGTCCGTGACGTTGACCGCGCCATTGGCGGTCAGCAGCAGCTTGGGCGCGTCCACGGCCAGGGCCGTGCCACCGCCAATGCTGCTCTGGGCAGCGCTCAGCGTGACCTGATTGGCGCGAATGCGATTGGTCGCGTCGCTGTCGTTCAGGATTGCGCCGGTGGTGGCGGCGAGAGAAACCGTGCCGCCCGCGGTGGCATCTACATCACCCACCGTGATGTCGCCGCTGCTCTGGGTGTAGGTGATGCCGGTCGCCGCCTCCAGGCTGGATAAGGTCATCGGCCCGCTGCTACTAAGCCACATCGAGGTGCCGGCCTGCGCACTGAGCGTGGCGCCGGCGCTGCTGGTCACCAGCAGGGGACTGCTGCTGGTGCCGATGGTCCGGGCCGCCTGCAGCGTCAGGCTGCCGGTGCCAATGCCGATGCCGTAGGCGCTGGGGCTGAGGATAGAACCTTGCGTGGCGGTCAGGCTCACCGCCTGGTCGGTGGCGGTCAGGGTGCCGCCCAGCGACAAGTCACCTTCCAGCGCGGTGATGGCCACCGGCCCGGTGGCGCTGATGGGGCCCAGCGTGACGGTGCTGGTGGTGTTAGTGCTGCCGGTGGGCATGGGCAATTCCACATACACGCCGCCCGCGCTGGCGGTGGCCGCCAGCGTGCCGGTGACGACATCCATGTGGCCCGTACCGGTAGCGCCCACGGCGCGGCCCGACAAGGTGGTGCTGTTGGCCAGCACGCGGGTGCTCTTGTCGCCGTCGTCCTTGATGACGCCGGCGCTGGAGGTGAAGCGCGCCGTACCGGTGCTGGTGACGTCCACCTGGCCCAGCGTGATGTCGCGGTCGCTGGTGTAGGTGAGCGACAGCGAGGAATTGTCGGTCAGGGTGTGCACCGCATGGCCGGCGGCGGAGTCCGTGACGCTGAATTTCAGCCACGGCGCGGTGATTCCCAGCCCAAAGCTGGTGGTGGTGTCGGCGTGGGTGCTCGTAACGGTGAGGGTGTTGAGGTCGGCGAGGTCGGTGACGTACAGGTCGCCACGCGTGGTGAGCGCAAGGCTGGCGGCATTGGCACCGATGGCGTTGCTGCTGCTGCCCACGCTGCCCGCGGCGGCGCTAAGGGTCAGCGTACTGCCGGAGGTCGCGCGCGAGCGCAGGTTGCCGTCATCCACCAAGTTGCCCTGGGTGGCGGTGAGGCTCACCGAGCCTGCGGCCTGCACCTGGCCAATTTGAATCGTCGCATCGCCGCTGAAGGCCAGCGAGCCCAGCGGCACGCTGACCAGACGGTCCAGCGTGTAGGACGTGCCGGTGTCGGTGACATCGAACGTGAGGTAGGGCGAGTCCACCTGCAACGTACCGGCGTTGCCCGGGGCGCTGTGGCGGTTGGTAATGCTCAGGCTGGTCAGCGTGGCATCGGTGTTGGTGACGATCAGGTCGCCGGTGCTGGTGACCGACAGGCCTGTGGCCTTGGTCTGCACCGCATCGCTGGCCGTGCCGACGGCACCGCTGGCGCTGAGCGAGACCGTACCGGTGGTGATGCGGGTAGTGGTATCGCCATCGTCGAGGATGGCGCCGGCACTGGCCGTCAGGCTTACCTGACCGGTGGTGGCTGTGCTCACGGCGCCCACCGTGATGTCGCCGCTGCTGTTGGTCACGCTGACGAGCGTGCTGGGAGTCGAAATGCGGTCCAGCGTCACAGCACCCGTTTGCGTGATGTTGATGCTGCCGGAACCTGCCTGTACGTCCAGATGTGAAGCGGCGGTGCGCGCCGAGACGCTGCCGCTGTTGGCGGCATGGAGCGTGACCGTATTGCCCGTAATCAAACCGCTGTTGCCGGTGATGGAACCTGAGGTCGTGTTCAGCGTGACGTCGCCCAAAGTGCCGGCGTCGATCGTGCCCACGGCCATTGAACCAGTGCCGGTGGCCGCGACCGTGATGTCGTTAGCCGCAGACGAGGTGCTGGAAACCAGCGAGGTCAGCGTGGTGCTGCCGCCGGTCCTGATATCAATGGCACCGTTGCCGGAGACAATTGACGACAGCACGCTGGAGGTCGCGGAGGTGCCGGCGTAGATACCGCCGGAGGCTGCGTTGGCCGAAATCGTGCTGGCGTTGGTGGATACACGTGAGCCACTTGTTCCGATGGCGCCGCCAGCCGTCAGGTTGAGTGTGCCAGCGGTGATCGCTGTTGTGCCGTTACCGTCGTCCAGCACGCTGCCGGCGAAGGATCCCAACGCCAGCGTGACGTTACCGGCATTAACCGCGCCCACCGTCAGTGGACCGGTGCTGGTAATACCGGAGTCGCCGCGGGTGCTCAGGGTGTTCAGCGCCAGCGCGCCGGTGTTGCTCACGAAGGCGCCGCCGGTTCCACTGGTGGCGCTGAGTGCGCCGGTGGCGGTATTGATCGATTCCACGCTGCTGCCAATGGCGCCGTTGTTGCCGGTGCTGCCATTGGCCACGAGTGTGACGCTACCGGCCGTCACCACGCTGCCTGCCGCGCCTCGCAGATTGCCACCGCTGGAGCGTGCCGACACGGCGCCCGCGCCCACATTGATGGTCCCCAAGGTCAGATTGCGGTCGGATGCGAGCGTCAGGTTCAAACCCGCCTGCGTGATCTGGGAAGCATCGATGGTGGTGCTATCTGCATCGGCGAGCTGGAAGTCCAGACCCACGCCGTCCACGTTGTAACTATGGGTGCCGGGCGCAACATGCAGCGCGTTCACCGAGAGGCTGGCAAGTGCCAGATCGCTCGCCGCATAAATGCTGCCGCCGGCCTCCAGGCCGAGTTGCGTGGTGTGGGTGCTGAGCGCGTTGCCAGCAGCACCAAGATTGCCGCCGCTGGCGGCAAGCGTGACCGAACCACCGGTCACGAGCGGCGCGGTGGCGCCGGCGTTGGTGATCGAACCAACCGTCGACTGCACCCTCACGGCACCGGAGCCGGCATCAATCGCGCCACCCAGTTGCACATCGCCGGTGGCGCGCAGCGTCACTGCACCGCCGTTGCTGGTGAGCTTGCCGATGTTGGCAAGGGTGCTGCCGATGCCCAGCGCCTCGAGCGTGATGTTGCCGCCCGCAGTGCGGACTTCGGTGTTGGCGTCGACAAAGCGGATGCCATTGGTGAGCGTGGACTGCAGCGTGAAGCCATAGCCGGCGGTGGTGGAGAGATTGATCAGACCACCCGTCATTGCATCAACGGTGATCTGCCCGGTTGCCTGCAGCACGATGTTGGCGTTACCCGAAATGCTTTCAAGCAAGCCACGCGAAACGGTATTGAGCGAGGCGCCCGAGCCCTGATTCGCGTCGCCGCTGGCCACGCTGCCGTCGTTGGCATTGCCGTCCTGGCTGCCGCCCGATGGCGCATCGACGATGCGCAGGTCGGTCGGGTCAATCAGCAGGGAGCCGGTCTTGCCCTCGGTGGCGCGCAGGTCCACGTTGCCGGTGAGTCCGATGTTCTTCTGGCTGGATACTTCGGCAAAGCCGCCGTCACCGCCCTGCTCGCCGCCCCGCGCCGAGAGGTTGCCGGCGAAGACCGTCTGCTCCTTCGACCACAGCGTGACGGTACCGCCATCGCCCACGCCGGTAGCGTCGGCATTTAGCGCGGCACCAGCCGCCACGGTCACGCTTTGCGACTTGTTGGCAAACCGGTTCGCGGAATCGGTGAGCCCCGTGCTGCCAAGCGCGATCTCGCCGCCGCCATTGCGGCCAGACGCATCGATGCGCGCGCCGCCGGCCACGGCCACATGCTCGCCCGTCGCGACCACCGCCCCAGCTTGGCCACCGAGCGCTGCTGAAGTGTCGAGGCGTCCTGCAATAGCGACCGTACCCGCGTCACCACCCGACAGCACGATGCGCCCGTTCTGACTGCTCACCGTCGTGGCGCTGATCACGCCGCTGGTGTTGATGACCTGATCAACCACACCTTTCAGCGCGCGAGCGGTCAGCAGCACATTGCCGCCTTCGGCGCGGATCTCGCCACTGTTGATTACCAGCGCCCCATCGCCGCCGGGTGCTTCGCTGATGGCCGCACCGGCGCCAAAACTAAGCAGCCCGTCGCCTTGAAAATCAAGCGTGAACGTGTTGGCCGAGCCGAGCGCCACCCGGCCCAAACGGGCTTCAATCACACCTGCGTTGCGCACGCGCGGTGCCACCATCGCGGCCAGGCCAACGTCTTTTACAGTGATCTGGCCGTGGTTCTCGATCGCGGCGTGCCGGTTCGGTGATGCCTGACTGAACGCATAACGGCCAGCCATGAAGTCGTTGTCACTGATGTTGGCCGTACTGGCGACCAGTCCCCCCACGTCCACGCGCGATCCAGCACCGAAGACGATGCCGTTCGGATTGACCAGCATGACGGTGCCATTGGCATTAAGCCGACCGAAGATGGCAGAAGGGTCGTTGCCGAGCACACGGTTGAGAATCACGCTGCTGGCCGAAGGCTGTACGAAGTTCACGGTCTCGTTGGCCGCGATGCTGAAGCCCGACCAGTTGACGATAGCGCGCGAGCTCTGCTGGAAGATATTCAGCGTACCTGGCGCACCGCTGGCAATGGTCGCCGAGCCGGCCACCACCTGGCCTCCGGTCGGATTCGCGTGGGCCATCGAACCCGCCAGCAGTGCACCCATGGCAATTGCCAGTTGCGACAGGGCGATGCGACAGCCTCCGCCGCGCAGGGAACGCTGGATGCGACTAGCACGGAGGGCGGCGCGCCGGAGAACTTGGCGGGAAGGCTTGGCAATGAACATGAGCGCGTTTTCTCGCTGATTGGTCTCATCACCCGGGGCATCGTGGGTGTGAGACGCTGGAAAATGAGATCCGGCCGGCAGTTGCTGCGACGGATTCATGGGGGGGATACCGTTAGCTATGAAGCTTAAAACTGGGCCTGAATCGAGGCGAACACGCGGGCACCCTTGTCGCCTTGCGACCTCACCACCGGGTCAATCGGCTTCGCCACCTCCAGCGTGGCAAACAGGGCGCTGCTCAGGTTAGCGCGCACACCACCGCCGAAAGATGCGAGCCAGGAATGCGGCGGCGTCTTGCCGTCATCGGCGGCCCAGACGAGGCCGTCATCGACGAACCCGTAGAGCTGCACGTCGCGCGGGAGTCCAGCGGGTACGTAGCGCAGTTCCAGCGATACCGCCAGGCCGTTGTCTCCCGTCATCTCACCGTCGTCGTACGCGCGACCAAAGTTTGCGCCACCAAGGCCAAACTCTTCGCTTGCCAACAGCCGCGTGGCGCTGAACTGGCCGGCAAGGCCGGCCAGCAAACTGACGCGATCGGTGATTTGCTGTAGCCGGGCCAGATCCAGCGTGATCTTGGTGAAGTCATTGCGGCCGTCAAGGCGCGAGGCAAGTGCCGAATCGTTGGATGACGCGCCCAGCCCCGGCAGCCCCTGATGCAGCATGCCGCGGATCGCCGTGACGCCATTCCAGCGGTCAGAAAGGTCGTAGTTCAGACCCGCGCGCAGGATGCGCAAGCGGTCGCGGGTGAAGGACGCGTCGGCCAGGTCGGTGTCCACATTCCGGACCTCGAACTGGGCCTCGGCTCGCAGGTTTTCACCACGCGAGCGAATCACCGGGACGGTCACAGTTCCCAGCCAGCTGTTGACCTCACTCTGTACGTTGAGCGGCTCCAGTTCGCGGCCCGGTTCGGAAGTGGCGTGCGAGCCAACCAGACTCACCGTGGTGCCGTTATCAGCGATTTGAGCGTCGTAGCCAGCGTTGATGTCAGCGCTGCCACCCACATCCAGCGATGAACTGGCCGCCAGCCAGACGCGGTCAGCCCGCTTGCCAATTGCGTTCCATGCCAAGTTGCCCGAGATCTTGACCTCACCAAAGTAAGGCGAGATCCGGCGGTCGAACACCAGCGCGCCATCGACCGCCTTGCGGGCGCTGCGAACGACGATGATCGAGCCGCCCAGGATGTCCCGCGAAGGTTCCAGCGTGCCGCTCACGGTGAGGCCGTGTAGGTCGTTCGCCAGCAGCAGGCGGCGTTCGATCTCACGGACGCTGACCGGCCGCACATCGCGCAGGCCGTTCAGCAGTTTCTCGACCGCGACGCGCGCCGGGCCAATGTCATCCTGAAAGACGATGTCGGCAACGAAGCCCTCCACCACCACCACCCGGAAGCGGCCGTTTTCAACGGTCTGCTGCGGCACGATCACCCGCGAGGTGACGAAACCCGCGTTGCGATACAGCAACTCAATCGCGTGCGCGGCCTCGAACACGTCAGCGACCGACACCTCGCGGCCGACTAATCCGGCGTAAAGCGGCTGCAGCACGTCGGCGGGAAAGGCCGTTGCGCCCTCAATGGCGAAGTCTTGCAGGACGAAGCTCAGGTCCTTTGCCCCGGGCGGCACTTCCGCCACCGAACTTTGCGGCACATTGACCTGCGGGGTTTCGATCGCAGGTTGCTGCAGGATCGGCCGCGGCGACTCACGACCAGGCTCGGCGCCGGAAGGCAGCCGGGCCGGCGGCGTCTGAGCGTGCACCGCGGGGACTGCACAGGCCACCGTGACGGCCAGCGCAAGCAGTCTGCAAGCCTTGTGAATGGAAACCGGAAGGTTCCGCGCTGAAGCCCTGTGGCTTGCGAACAGAGATAAAAAATTTTTGGGCAAGGAGTTGATTCTTTGAGGTTTGTGAAGCTGCGATGCAGCCCGGCGTCATGCGCCGGACGCCGCGCCTTTGTCGAGGGAGGCGCGACCCTACAGGAAGCCCACGCCAGAGGGAACGGCTGACCACCGCTCTCGACAGTGACGCCGCGCTCGATTTCCACAAATTTGTAGAGAATCTGTCGCAAACCTCTCGGGCCAGTTTGCCCTTTCAGGTCAGTGGGCCACCGTTGACCGCCGCGTCTGACGCCACGCGCCCGGCGTCACCCCGGTCCAGTGGCGGAAGGCGCGGTGGAAAGAATTGGATTCGCGAAAGCCCAGCAGCCAGGCGATTTCGCCCGGCGAAATCGCCGAACTGGCGAGGTAATGCTTGGCAAGCTCCGCCCGCACCTGCGCCAGCAAATCCTGAAAACTCACCGCTTCTTCGCGCAAATGCCGCTGCAGGCTGCGCCGGCTCATGGCGAGGCGCGCGGCGACGTCGTCGATCGTGACCAGACCCGCCGGCAGCAGTTGCAGGAGTGCGCCGCGCACCCGCTCGGCCACCGTCGCCGGCGCCGCCAGCGCGGACAGACGCGCGTTAAGGCTGGCCTCGAAGGTCTGCCACATGGCGGCGTTTTCGGTCAGGAAGGGGCGACAGGCGTCGGTGTGCGAAAAGACGATCCGAATCTCGCGCCCGGCTTGCAGCGGGCAGCCGAAGAAGGCCTCGTAAGGCGCGAGCGCGCTGGGCAAGGTCGGCGCGCTGAGCGCCAGCGGCAGCACGCGATGGCGGGTGGCGAGTCGCGCCAGCTGGGTAAAGAACACCAGCTCCGCCGCTGCCAGCGAACTCGGCAAGGGGCCCTGATGGCCATAGCAGGCAAGCGTCACCCCGGTGCTGGCAGACCCCGCCTCGACCGTCATCCGCAAGGGCCCGATCAGCTGTTTGTACTGGGCGATCCGCGCCAGCGCGGTGTTCAAATCCGGACTGCACAGGCAGGCAAAAATGACCGGATCAAAGGCTTCGACCGAAATCGCCTGCCCCAGCTTCAGCGCCAGATCCGCCCCGCCGGCGGCCGCTTCCATGCCCTGCCACAGGCGAAAGTACTCGGCCGGGGTAAGGCTCGCCTCAGCGCGCGCGAAGAGATCCGCCGGCAGCTGCGCCAGCGCCAGCACGCTGGCCGGGTCCAGCCCCATGTCCAGCATCAACAGCCGCCAGCTTTTCTGGACGGCAAAGCGGGTTGCCTGTTTCATCGCTGCCTCCAGCCCTGCGCTACTTCACCTGACTGAGCAGCGCCTTGTCGAAGAACCGGTCGCCGAAATACTTGCGGATGAACATCATGGGCTTCGCCATCTTGCCCATTGCGTAGCGCGTTTTCGGCTGTTTGGCCGCCAAGGCCTGCATGATGCCATCGACCACCAGCGAGGCGGGCGAGGCGCCGCCGGGTTTGGCGTAGGCGTCGTGCACCGCCTTGGCGGTGGCGTTCGCCAGCGCGCGATAAGGCCCCTGGCCCGAGCGTTCCAGCATGGGGCCGGACATGACCTCACCAAACTCGGTGGCAATCACCCCCGGCTCGATAATCACCACCTTGATGCCGAGCGGCGCCAGTTCAATGCGCAGGCAGTCGCTGAAGCCTTCAATGGCGTGCTTGGTGGCGTGATACCAGGCGCCGAGCGGCGTGTAGATTTTGCCGCCCATTGAGGACAGGTTGACGATCGTCCCCGCGCGCTTCGCGCGCATGCCGGGCAACAGCAGTTGGGTGAGCCGGGCCAGCCCAAACAGATTCACTTCAAACTGGTAACGGGCGTCCTCGAGGCTTGTTTCCTCGACCGAGCCGAAGAGCCCGAAGCCCGCGTTGTTGATCAGCACATCCACACCGCCGTGGCCGGCCTCGATGGTCGCCACCGCCTGCCGGATGTCGGCGTCCTCGGTGATGTCCATGGTGAGCGGAATGGCGCCCAGCGCGGCCAGATCGTCCATCAGCGCGCGGCGCCGGGCGGCGACGTAGACGGTGTAGCCGGCGGCGAGCAGGCGCTTGGCAGTTTCCTTGCCCATGCCGGACGACGCGCCGGTGACGAGGGCCACTTTGGGGGCGGGAGAACGTGAACTCATGCGGGGCTCCGAAAGCTGCAGGCCAATTGCCTGCTGCCATCCTCGCCCTGCGGCACCGCCGGGGCATCATCCGATGACGCCAATCAAACTGCAGATCGCGCCACCCCGGGCGCCGACCTGCCGGCCGGCACCCGGCGCTGGTTTAGGCCGCGAGCAGGATGCGCAGCATCCGGCGCAGCGGTTCGGCCGCGCCCCATAGCAGCTGGTCGCCGATGGTGAAGGCGCCCAGATAGTCCTCGCCCAGCGCGAGCTTGCGCAGCCGGCCCACCGCGATGTTAAGCGTGCCGGTCACCGCCACCGGCGTCAGCCCGTGAACGGTGTCGGTGCGGGTGTTGGGCACGTAGCTGACCCAGGGGTTGTCCGCCTTGATCATGGCCTCCAGATCCGCCAGCGGGACGTTCTTTTTCAGCTTGAAGGTCAGCGCCTGGCTGTGGCAGCGCATCGCGCCCACTCGCACGCAGAGGCTGTCGATCGGCACCGCCACGCTACCGAAGCCCGGCCCCCGGCCCAGGATCTTGTTGGTCTCCGCCCCGCCCTTCCATTCTTCAAGGCTGGTGCCGTCGCCGCGGTCGCTGTCGATCCACGGGATGAGGCTGCCGCCCAGCGGCACCATGAAGTTGCGGGTTTCCTCCGCGCTCAGACCGCGCTGCGTGTTGGCCACCAGCCGGTCGATTTCCAGAATCGCGCTGGCCGGGTCGTCCAGCAGCGGCCGCACCGCGGCGTTCAGCGTGCCGTACTGGGTGAGGAGTTCGCGCATATGCTGCGCGCCGCCGCCGCTCGCCGCCTGATAGGTGGTGGCCGTCATCCACTCCACCAGATCCGCTTTGAACAGCGCGCCCAGGCCCATCAGCATGCAGCTCACCGTGCAGTTGCCGCCGACGTAGTCCTTGATGCCCTTGGCCAAGGCGGATTCGATGACCGGCATGTTCACGGGGTCGAGAATAATCACCGCGTCGTCGTTCATGCGCAGGGTTTTTGCCGCGTCGATCCAGTAGCCGCGCCAGCCCGCTTCGCGCAGCGGCGCATACACCGCCTTGGTGTAGTCCCCGCCCTGGCAGGTGATGATGACCTCGCAGGTTTTAAGCGCCGCCAGATCGTGCGCATCCAGCAGCGTGCTGCCGGCCGGCGCCAGATCTGCAATCGCCGCCGGCGGGGCCGTGCCCGCGCCGCTGGTGCTGAAAAAAACCGGTTCGATGTGCGCGAAATCCTGCTCTGCCCGCATGCGGTCCATGAGCACGCTGCCCACCATACCGCGCCAGCCAACCAGCCCCACGCGGGGGGTCGCTGTTAATGCCATGCCAATGTCCTCTGAATGTAGTGCCTAGCCCTTACCGTGCAGACGCGCCCGTAGCCCGGGGCGGCGCAGTCGCAGGGCGCGTGCGGCCACCGTCCCGGGTGGGTCGGCGGCGCGGAGGCGAAGCATAAACGGGTGGGCGGGTTGAATCGACGGCATTGAGCCGCGAGGGCGCGCGCAATCCTGCGCAAGCGCCCTCAGCCCGCCTGCCCCGCAAACGTCTGACGCCACGCGCTGGGGCTCACCCCCAGCGCACGCCGGAAATGTTGGCGCAAGGAGACCGTTGAGCCAAAGCCGGCCAGTTCCGCGATGCGCTCTACCGGCTGCGGCGTGGTTTCCAGCAGCCGCTGCGCGAGCGCGAGACGCTCGGCTTGCAGCCAGCGCTGCACGGTGGTGCCGGTGAGCTGACGGAAATGGCGGGTGAAGCTGCGGCGGCTCATGGCGGCGTCGGCGGCGAGGCTGTCCACGCTGTGAGGTTCCTGTAGCCGGCTGCGTAGCGCATCGAGCAGACCGCCCATGCGGCTGAGTCGCACACTGTCGGGCAGGGGCTGCTCGATGAACTGCGCTTGCCCGCCCTGCCGATGCGGTGCGACCACCAGCCGCCGGGCGATGCAGTTGGCGGCGGCCGCGCCGTAGCGCTGTCGCACCAGGTGCAGGCAGCAGTCGAAGCCGGCGGCGGTGCCGGCGGAGGTCACCAGATCGCCGTCGTCCACATACAGCACATCCGCGTCCACCCGCACCTGCGGGTAGCGGGCGGCGAAGTCGACGGCGCAGCTCCAGTGGGTGGTTGCCGGCCGGCCATCGAGCAGGCCGGCGGCGGCCAGCACGTAGGCGCCCAGACACAGCCCGACCAACCGCGCGCCGCGCTGATGGGCGCGGCACAGGGCGCGCAACAAGGGCGCGGGCGGCGGCTCTGCCGGGTCGCGCCAGCTCGGTACGATGATGATGTCGGCGGTGGTCAGCGCGCGCAGGCCGTGGGCTACCTGTACCGCAAAGCCGGCGGTGGTGCGCAGGGGGCCGGGCTCGCCGGCGCAGACGCGAAAGTCAAAACGCGGGGCGCCCGGGTGTTCGTCCCCAAACACCACGCAGGGCACGGCAAGATGAAACGGGCTGATGCGGTCGAAGGCGACGGCCGCGATCCGCAACGGTGCCGCGCTTGCGGCGGCGTCGACGGTGACCGTCCGGGCCGTTACCCGTGAGGCAGCTTTGCGCGCAGCGGCAGTCGGGTGGACGGCGGGAACCCGCGCCACACGCCGCCCGCCCGCCAGCGCGCGCCACACCGCGCGCGCCCAGGACCTGCATCAGACGCCTTCCACCACCCGCAGGTCGCGGGTCACGCCGTCGCCCAGCGCTTCCAGCGCCGCCTGATAGGCCGGGCTGTCGTGGCAGGCAATGGCCTTTTCCAGCGATTCGAATTCCACAATCACGGTCCGCTGCAGCACGCCGGCCTCATAGGCCTTGGCCGCCATATTGCGGGCGAGAAACTTGCCGCCGGCTTCGGTCACGGCCGGCAGCGCGAGCTTGGCGTAGGCCGCCAGTTTGTTGTCGTCGTGAACGGCGTGATAGGCGCTGATCCAATAGGCTTTGGGCATGAGCGGGCTCCCCTGAAAAAGTTTGAAAGGTTGAACGGGCGCCAAGCATAACGGTCTGGCCCGAGCGGCGCGAAGCCCGGCGAACGGGATGGCCCGAATCTTTCGAAATTTGTCATGCGGGCCACTGTTGCCCGGGCGCGTGCCGCCGCCACAGTGGCCGCCTTGGCGCCACGCCGCGCGCCATGACTCAAGGAACTCCCGGTGAACGAAAAAATTCTGCGCTATTCGCTGCTGGCCGGTGCCGGCATTTTCTTCTGCATGTCGATCGCCCACTTTTTTGGCCTGAAATACCCGCTTCTGTTCGTTTACTACGACACGCCCTACTACGCCTATCAGGACAAGATCATCGCCTTTGCGCTGATCAGCTACCTGTGTCTGTTTGTCAGCGCGGCGCGCGTGCGTGCGGTGGTGCCGGCGGCGCTGGTCGCGCTGACGGTGACGGTACTGGGCCTCTCGGCGGTCAATCTGTCCGAGGCGCTGGCCAGTGTGCTGGACGGCCGCGCGACCACCGCCTACTGGGCGCAGACCGGGATCTTCGGCAGCTATTTGCTGTGGCTGGTGGTGTTTCATTTGGGGGCCGGCGATTACGCTTAAGGGCACTTCAACCTGCTGCAGGAGTAGCCCCCATGCCGAGCACCGCTTTCTTCCACGACGAACGCTGCCTGTGGCACGGCACTTCGGGGCTCTTCTCGCTGTTCCTGCCGGTCGGGCGCTGGGTGCAGCCGCCGGCCGGCGCGGGGCTGGCGGATTCGCCGGAATCGAAACGCCGCATCCTCTCGCTGCTGCAGGTGTCTGAACTGCGAGATGTGCTGCACTTCACCAGCGCGCCGATGGCGACCGAGGCGGATCTTTTGCGCGTGCATCCGGCGAGCTATCTCGAAAACTTCAAGGCGATGTCGGACGCCAACGGCGGCGAGCTTGGCATCGTCGCGCCCTTTGGCCCCGGCAGCTACGAGATTGCGAAGCAGGCCGCCGGCCTCGCGCTGCACGCGGTCGACGACGTGCTGACCGGCAAGTACCGCAACGCCTACGCGCTGTGTCGTCCGGGCGGGCACCACTGTCTGCCAGACACGCCGATGGGCTTCTGCCTGCTCGCCAACGTGGCGATTGCGGTGGAAGCGGCGATTGCCAATCACGGCCTGAAGCGCGTCGCGGTGCTCGACTGGGACGTGCACCACGGCAACGGCACGCAGCATATTTTTTACGAGCGCGACGACGTGCTGGTCATTTCGCTGCATCAGGAAGGTTGCTTTCCGCCGGGCTACAGCGGCGCCGAGGATCGCGGCGCGGGCCGTGGTCTGGGCTATAACCTCAACATTCCGCTGCTGCCGGGCAGCGGGCACGAGGCCTATCTCTACGCGATGGAACGGCTGGTGCTGCCGGCGCTGGAGCGCTTTGCGCCGGAACTCATCGTGGTGTCTTCAGGCCTCGACGCCAACGGCGCCGATCCGCTCGCGCGGATGCTGGCGCATGCCGGCACCTTCCGCGCGATGACCGAACAGGTCATGGCGCTGGCCGAGCGCCACTGTCAGGGACGCGTCGCCCTGGTGCACGAAGGCGGTTACGCCGAAGCCGTGGTGCCGTTCTGCGGCGCGGCGATTATGGAAGCGCTGTCGGGTCAGTCGAGCGGCATCGAAGACCCCACCATGCACATGTTTGAAGCCTGGCAGCCGAACGCCCGGCAGGTGGCGTTTCAGCGCCAGCTGATCGACGAACTGGCGGGCGCTTAAGGCCGCGCGCCGCGCTCGTACCAGCCGCGGCTCTGGTTGACCACGCGCACCACCAGCAGCATCACCGGCACTTCAATCAGCACCCCGACCACGGTCGCCAACGCCGCCCCTGAAGAAAAGCCGAACAGGCTGATCGCGGCGGCGACGGCGAGTTCAAAAAAATTGCTGGCGCCGATCAGCGCTGAAGGACAGGCCACGCTGTGCGTTTCGCCCAGTTGGCGATTGAGCCAATAGGCGAGCCCGGCGTTGAAAAACACCTGAATCAGAATGGGCACGGCGAGCATCGCGATCACCAGCGGCTGCTCCAGAATGGCCTGCCCCTGAAAGGCAAACAGCAGCACCAGCGTTGCGAGCAGCGCGGCGATCGACCACGGCCCGATGGCGGCCAGCGTCGCCTCAAAGGCCGCCTGCCCGCGCGCCAGCAAAGCGCGTCGCCAGATTTGCGCCAACACCACCGGCAGCACGATGTAGAGCACGACCGAGGTCAGCAGCGTGTTCCAGGGCACGACGATGGACGAGAGCCCCAGCAGCAGCGCCACGATCGGCGCGAAGGCAAACACCATGATGGTGTCGTTCAGGGCCACCTGCGTCAGCGTGAACATGGGATTGCCGCCGGTCAGCCGGCTCCACACAAACACCATCGCCGTACAGGGCGCGGCGGCCAGCAAAATGAGGCCGGCGATGTAGCTGTCGATTTGCGCCGCCGGCAGGTGTTCTGCAAACACCCCGCGGATGAAAAACCAGCCGAGCAGCGCCATCGAAAACGGCTTGACCGCCCAGTTCACAAACAGCGTGACGCCGATCCCGCGCCAGTGCTGGCTGACTTCGCGCAGCGCGCCGAAATCTACTTTCAGCAGCATCGGCACGATCATCACCCAGATGAGGAGACCTACCGGCAGGTTGACCTTGGCGATCTCGAGCTGGCCCAGCGTCTGCACCGGGCCGGGCAGCACCTGCCCCAGCCCGATGCCGGCGAGGATGGCGAGGAAGACCCAGAGGCTCAGGTAACGCTCGAAAAGATTCATCTGCTCGGCAGGGGTGGCGGCGCGCGTGTCGGTGGTCATGCTGTAGTCCTAGCGGTGATAGATGGCAGTCGCCGCCGCCTGCAGCGCCGCCGGCGAGAGACGCTCGAGCGGCAGGGCGAGCAGTTGCAGCAAGCGGTAGCCCAGCGCCTGGCGGGTTAACTCGAAGGCGCGGCGGCGGGCGTCATCGTCGCCGGCGGCGAGCGAGGGATCGGGATAGGCCCAGTGCACCTTGACCGGCGCGGCGCCGGCTGGGTCCGCGAAGACCGGGCAGACTTCGGCTGCCGCGTTGTCGCACACCGTGATGATCAGATTGAGCCGCGGCGCGTCCGGTCCGCAGAAGGCGTCCCAGCTTTTGCTGTGATAGCCGCTGGTGTCGATGCCGGCCTCGGCCAGCACCCGTAGCGCCAGCGGGTTGATGCGCCCGCTGGGTGCGCTGCCGGCGCTATAGGCCTGCACCGCGCAGCCGAGGCGCGCCGCCAGGGTATTGAGCATGGCCTCGGCCAGCACGCTGCGCGCCGAGTTGTGCGTGCAGAGGATCAGCACCTTGAACATCGATTCGCTCCCTCAGCAGGCGCAGGCGGGCACCGGTAGCGCGGTGCAGGGCTGGCCCTGACAACAGTTCTCCGTCAAATAGCCCAGCAGGCCGTTCATCTGCGCATAGTCCGCCCGGTAGATGAGGTTGCGGCTGCGGCGCTCCTGACTGATCAGCCCGGCCTGCAGCAGGGCTTTCAGATGAAACGACAGCGTGGCGCCGGGCACGCCCAGCGCCTCGGCCAGCGCGCCGGGCGTCAGGCCCTCGGGCCCCGCGACGACTAGCGCCCGGAACAGCTGCAGTCGATTGCGCTGGGCCAATGCGGCCAGAGCCTGCACGACGAATGTTTCTTCCATATTTCGACGATCATAAAAATATGGCGCGAGCCTACCACGCCAACGCGGCGACTGACCTCGGCGCCCCGCGCCTCGCCTGTTAGGCTGCCGGCAGTTCTAGCCGAGGAATGCCCATGCACCCGCCCGTCATGCTTCGCGCCCTCAAAGCCACCGCCGCCGTCGTGCCCTTGCCCACCCCGCTGCGGACCGCCAGCGGCGTGATCGCCGACAGCCCGCTGGTGCTGATCGATCTGGAAACCAGCGCCGGCCTCACCGGTCACGCCTACCTGATGGGCTATACGCCGCTCACGCTGAAAGCGCTGGTGCAGTTGCTGGAGACGCTGGGCGAAGAACTGACCGGCGCGGTGGTCGCCCCCGAGGCGCTGACGCAGCGCTTCGCGGCCCGCTTCCGGCTGCTCGGCACCGCCGGGCTGCTCGGCATGGCGCTGGCCGGCATCGAAATGGCGGCCTGGGACGTGCTGGCCAAGCAGGCCGGGCTGCCGCTGTACCAGCTGCTGGGCGGCACCTCGCGGCCGGTGAAAGCCTATGCCAGCTTCGGCATGGATGGCCTCGAACTCGGCCAGCGCCTGACCAGCGACGCCGTCGCCAACGGTTTCCGCGCGGTCAAAATCAAGGCGGGCTATGCCAGCCTGGCCGAGGACCTTGCGGTGATCCGCGGCGTGCGCGCGGCCATTGGTCCCGAGGTTGCGTTGATGGTCGACTTCAACCAGTCGCTGTCGGTGCCCGAAGCGATTCGACGCGGCCTCGCGCTGGATGAAGAAGGGCTGGCCTGGATCGAGGAACCCGTGCTGCAAGACGACTACGCCGGCCACGCCCGCGTCGCGGCCGCCCTGCGTACGCCCGTGCAACTGGGCGAAAACTGGTTTGGTTTGCGCGAGATGGGCCGCGCGCTGGATTTTGCGGCCTGCGATCTGGTGATGCCGGACATCATGAAAATTGGCGGCGTCTCGGCCTTTCGTGAAGCCGCGGCGCTGGCGAGCCTGCACAGCCTGCCGGTCTCCAGCCACCTGTTCCACGAAGTCACCGCGCACCTGATGACGGTGATTCAGACCCCGCACTATCTGGAAGTGATGGATCTGGCGGCCGCCGTGCTGCTGGAACCCATGCGTTTTCATGAGGGCCACGCGGTGTTGCCGAGTGGCCCCGGCAACGGGCTCGCCTGGGATCCTGCCGCGGTGGCGCGGTATCGACTCAACTAGCGCCGGTCAGCCTGCTGCCGACCGGCGCTTCGCCTCAAGGCAGCATGATTTGATCGAACTCGCCGCCGTCCTTGAAGTGCGTCTCCTGCGCCGACCGCCAACCGCCGAAAGCGGCATCGATGGTCACCAGGCGCAGCGCGCTGAACTTGCCCTCGGGCGGCGTGACGGCCGGGTCGCGCGGGCGAAAGTGATGGCGCGCCGCGATCGCCTGCCCTTCGGCTGAATAGAGATATTCCAGATAGGCGCGCGCCACCTTGGCATTGCCGTGGCGTTCGGCGTTACGCCCCACCACCGCGACCGGCGGCTCGGCGAGGATGCTGACCGAGGGCGTGACGAGTTCGAATTCGTCACGCCCGGCCAGCGCCAGCCAGGCCTCGTTTTCCCAGGTCACCAGCACGTCGCCAATACCCCGTTCGATAAACGTGGTGGTCGCGCCGCGCGCGCCGCTGTCCAGCACCGGCACGTTCTTGAACAGCTTGCGCACGAACTCGCGCGCCGCCGCCTCATCGCCGCCCTGCTCACGGGCATAGGCCCAGGCCGCCAGATAGTTCCAGCGCGCACCGCCGCTGGTTTTGGGATTGGGCGTCACGACGCTCACCCCAGGCCGCACCAGATCGTTCCAGTCCTTGATGCCCTGCGGATTGCCCTTGCGCACCAGAAACACGATGGTCGAGGTGTAGGGCGTGCTGTTGTGCGGAAGGCGGCTTTGCCAGTCGCGCTCGAGCAGGCCCGATTTCTCGGCAATGGCGTCGATGTCCCAGGCCAGCGCCAGGGTTACAACGTCGGCCTCGAGCCCATCGATCACCGCGCGCGCCTGCTTGCCGGAGCCGCCGTGTGACTGACGAATCTGCACCGGTTCGCCGCCTTCGGTCTGCCAGTGCGCGGCGAAGGCTTTGTTAAATTCGGCATAGAACTCACGCGTCGGGTCATAGGACACGTTCAAGAGGGTGAGGTCGGCGCGCGCCACGCCGACGGTGAGGGCCAGCGCGAGGCCGGCCAGAAGTTTGAAGCGATGCATGTTGTTATTTCCTGCTGCCGTTTAGTACGAAAGTTGAACGCGGCTCAGCACCACGCGCTCGGTAGGCCGGTCGGCCGGTGCCGCCTTGCTGCCACCGCCACCAACAAACGCCGTTTCGTCGTAGTCGAAGACCAGCTTCGCGTGGCGATTGAGATACCAGTTGAGACCAAGTCCCCAGGCGCTCGCGGCGCTGGCCGACTTCACCGGATCGGCAAAGCCGCCGTCGAAAGCCTGTTGGTCGATGTCGAGTTCGCCGTAGCGTCCGACGAGTTCCAGCGCGCCCCAATCGCCCGCGACCGGATCAAATGCCGCCTTGGGTTTAACGCCCTTGAAGGAGGCTTCTTCGCCGGTCAGCACCAGACTGCCAGAGACTTGCCAGGCGCTGTGGCTCAGCCGCGCGCGTTGTTGATCGAGCGCCACTTCCTGACTCGACTCGACCTAATCGCCGAAGACGCCAAACTGCCGCCAGTACCAAAAGCCTTGCGGCGAGTAGCGCGTGCGCTCGCCGGCGCCCACCACGGTCGAGGCCAGACTGGGCGCCAGCGTCAGCTTGTCGCCGTTGACGACGAGGGACGCCGGCGTGCTGCGGTAACCAAAAAACTTCGCCTGTCCGGGCGTCACATAGCTGCCAAGGCCGGTTGCCGTTTCGCTGCCCTGCTCCTCGCCGTAGCTGCCGGCAAGCCCGAAGCCAAGGCCCTGCAGCGGGCCAAACTGCTCGATAAACGGCTGGAAAAATACCCGGCCGGCGAAGTCCTTGTCGTCATTCAGATCCGACGGGCCCGTACTGCCAAGGTCCGGCACGCCGTTGAACACGCCAATCTGATAGGACACCCGCTTGCCCCACCATTCGCCGCCGATTTGCACCCCGAAGTCGCGGTTGGGCGCCAGATTATTGGTCAGGCCGCGCTCCACGAAGGCCAGCTCTGTGGCGCTGCCGAGGCGCTCGAGCCCAAACGGGGCTTTGAATTTACCCACCGTCACGCGGGCGTAGGGCAACTGGCGCCACTCGGCGTAGGCATCCTGCAGGGTCACCGCCGAGCCGGCGAAGTCCGGCATCACCCGGTAGTAGAACTGCCTCGCCACGGTGCCCTCAAAAATGGGCCGAATGCGCCGCGCGAGGAAGGCATCCTGCGTGGCGGCACTGCCGGTAAGCGCCTTGTCATCGTGGAAGAAGCGCCCATCGATCTGCACGTAGCCGCGCAGGCGCGCTTCAAAATTGCCATCAGGCGTGGCGACGGCCAGACCTTTTTCGCCCAGAGACACGGCGGGCGTCTTAGCCCGCGCAGTGGCAGATTCTTCCGCCGCCACCTCGAGCTTGCGCTCCAGCACCCGCACGCGCTGCTCGACCGCGGCCGGCGGCTGCGTGCTTGTCGGGCTGGCGGCGGCCGTTGCCAGCGGCGCCTGCGCGCGAGCGAGCGCCGCTTCGAGCTGCTGCACGCGCGCGCTCAGCGCCTTCAGTTGCGCCTCAAGCGCGGGGTCGACTGCGGCCAGCGCAGATGGGGTGGAGACCATCGCCGCCACGGCGGTCGCGATTAGCGCAGACCGCCGAACATCAGAAAATCCGGACACAAAAACATCCTCCAAACAGTTCACAGAAAACACCTGCCGCCGGGCGTCACGCTTACGCGTGCCAGCGATGTGACCATGGAGCAGGTGCTGTGCCAGTCGTGAGGTGTCCTTGTAAAACAGCGACTTGTTTCGTCAGGCCGTGGCGGCATTGCACATTTGCGCGCCGGTTCTGCGCAGATATGCGCAAGCAACAGGGAAATGCACGGACAGCTCGACACCGGCGCCGCGCCGGGGTCACGGGCAGGCAGCCGGTGGATTACACTCCGGGCATGAAGAAGCGTCTGAGCGGTCCCCGCACTAACCTGCTCTACGCGGCCCTGTTCGTGCTGGTGGTGCTCACGGTGTTCACGATCGGCTATCGACTGGCCGGCTGGAGCTGGAGCGACTCGCTGTACATGGTGGTGATCACCGCTTTCAGCGTGGGGTTTGGCGAAGTGAACCCGGTCGAGGGCGAGCGCCTGCGGCTGTGGACCATGGCGCTGATCGTGCTCGGCTGCACCGGCGTCATTTTCATCACCGGCACGCTCGTGCAATGGCTGACCGAGTCCCAAATCAATCTGGCGATAGGCGTGAAAAGTATGGAAGAAGCGATCGGCAAGCTGAAAAATCACGCCATTGTGTGCGGCTTCGGGCGGCTGGGCCGGGTGCTCGCCAGCCAGCTGGAACACGGCGGCATGCCGTTTGTGATCATCGACCAGTCCGCCGAGCGCGTGGCCGAGGCGCGCGAAATGGGCTGGCTGACGCTGCAGGGCGAAGCGACCGACGAGGCCATCCTGCGCACCGCGGGGCTGGAACACGCGCGGGTGCTGGCGACGGTGTTGCCCAACGATGCGGCCAACGTGTTCATCACGCTGAGCGCGCGCGACATGAATCCCACTATCCAGATCATCGCCCGCGGCGAAGTGCCCTCCACCGAACGCAAGCTGCGTCAGGCCGGGGCCGACCGCGTGGTGTTGCCGGCGCATATCGGCGCCGACCGCATCGCGCATCTCATCCTCCATCCCAACGCCCGCGAACTGCTGGGCGGAACGACCAAGGCCGGCGTTGAGTTCGAACACCACCTGACCGAGCTCGGGCTTGCTCTGGAAGAAATCGAAATCAACCACGCATCGCCCTGGCTGAATCGCACGGTGGGTGAGGTCGAAACCGAAGTCGCGGGCCGACTGCTCGCGGTGGCGATCCTGCGCCAGCAGGGCGGCACCGATATCAATCCTGAACGCACGACCAAACTCCACGTGGGCGACGCGCTGGTCGTGCTCCGTCGAGGAGAACGCACATTACGCCCGTAAGCACCGCGCCCCGCGCGCCAGCCCCGCCCTCGCCCATGAATGCGCCGCTGACCCGGCTTTTCGCGCGCCTGCTGGCCGAGATGGACGAGGTCGAAAACACCGAATGGGACGCCACCGAAAGCCGGATCGATCCGCGTGTGTATTACGACCCGGCGATTTTGGCCCGCGAAAAAAATCTGATTTTTCGCCGGATGCCGCTGTGCCTCGGACACGCCGACCAGCTGCGCGAGCTGGGCAGCGTGATCGCCCGCGATCTGCTGGGCCTGCCGCTGCTCATCACCCGCGATCGCGCGGGCGAGGTGCACGTGCTGCTCAACGCCTGCCGCCATCGCGGCGCGCGGATGATTCATGCGCAGAACGAACGCTGTCAGCTCAGCGGGCTGTCCTGCCCGTATCACGCATGGACCTACGACCTGAACGGCACGCTCCGCGGCGTGCCCAAACCGCACACCTTTCCCGGACTCGACAAAGCCAGCCACGGGCTGCGGCGCCTGCCGTCAGCGGTTCGCCACGGCCTGATTTGGGCGGTGCTGGATCCGACGGCGGAGCACATCGACGTCGCCGCGCATCTGGGCGATTTGGATGACGACCTGCAGACGCTGGGTCTTGGCTCGCACTTCTTCTTTCGGCAGCGCGTGCAAACCCGCACGACCAACTGGAAGCTGATGATGGACGCCTTCCAGGAGACCTATCACATCAAGCGCCTGCACGCGCCGACGATCGCGCCCTTCTTTACCGATGTGAATCCGGCGGGTGAGCCGGTGGGGCGACACGCGCGCATTCTGGTCGGTCGCGACCGTCTGGCCGAAGCCCGCAATCTGCCGCCCGAGGCCTGGGATCTCCGCAAACACGCCACGCTCACGCACGTGATTTTTCCGAACAGCCTGCTGATCTATCACCCGGATTCCACCAGCCACATGGCGATGTTTCCCACCGCGCCAGGCGAAATGAGCTTCGTGCACACGCTGTTCACGCCGGAAGACGCCAGAACCGAGAAACAGATTGCCCACTGGGACCGCAACTTCGCGATGATCGACGGCGGTGTGTTCAGCGCCGAAGACCTGTTTATTTCGGAAGAAATTCAGTCGACGGTTGCTTCGGGTGCCAACGACAGCCTGCTGTTCGGCCGTCAGGAGCATTTATTGCGGCGTTTTCACGCCAACGTCGCCGCGCTGCTGAATGGCGCTGACTGAGTGACTGCGGCGATCTTGAGGCAATCGGGAAGCACGGCGTGCGGCAGTTCGCCGCGTGAGCAGAGGCCTTAGAAGCGCCACTCGTATTCGAGTTCGAACTTGGCGGCGCCGTCCGGCGCGTCTTCGGTCAGCCCGACCAGATAGCCCACGTTGTACTTGAGCTTCTGGGTACCGCCGAGCAAAAACGTACCGCGCGCCACCGGCCCGATGAAGTGTTCCTGCTCGTCGCCGTCTTTGATATCTGCCACTTCGCCCAACTCACCGTAGGCCTCAAAGCCCGGCTCGAAAACCGGCATCAAGCGATAGTAGGTGCCCCAGGCGTAGCCAAACTCCACGCCGTCGGTTGGGCCATCGGCAAAGGCCTGCTCAAACGCCGGGTTCACCGTGGTGACGAACTTGCCAAAGTCTTTCTCGAGCAGGATTTTCCACTCCAGCTTGTGCTCGTCGTCGCGGTCCAGCCCCTTGGCGTATTCCACATAGGCGCCGACATCCAGCCAGTACTGGCCGGGCTCGGTCAGCTGGACGATATTTTCCCACGCGATCTCGGTCAGCGAGTTCGATTCGCCGGGCTCGCCCTCGGCTTCAAGAAACACCGCGGTGTGCCAGCGCGCCAGCGGGCTGTAGCCAATTTCGTAGAGAAAGCTGCGGCCGTCGTCTTTGCCCGGGTCGTCGTCAACGCTGCGATTGCCGCGAAATTCGAGTTCCCATTCGCCGTGTTCCACGTAGGGCGAGTAGACCTTGAACCCGGCCTCGGCATCGGGCGTGGCCAGTGCCGACAGGCCGACCGCCAAACCTACCGCCAGCGCCATCTGCGGGCCCTTACCCGCGCCGCTCCGGTCGCGACGACCGAGCAGCCAGGAGGCCAGCAACAGGACCGCGACGGTACCGGCGTAGGCCATGACCTGGCTCTCCATGGGCGCCGCGGTGTACCCAATCAGCGCGGCCAGCGCCTGCCCGGTCAGGCTGTGGTCGGAGATGAGACGGGAGCTGTCCCAGGCCACATCAGACAGGGAACTCAGATACCCGGCCTGATTGAGATAAGCCATGCCGCGCGCCGCCATGCCGGCTGCCAGCAGCGCGATCAGGCCCGAGGTCGCGGCGAACAGCTGTTTGGTGGGCACGAGCTTTAAGCCGCGAAAGACGGCATAGCCCGCGAGACCACCGACCACGGTGCCGGCCACCGCGCCGGTTAACGCACTGGGCACATCGGTGCTGCCGCCGGCCAGCATGCCGTTCAGAAAGAGCACAATTTCGGCGCCTTCGCGCAGCACCGCCAAGCCCACGGCGACCGCCAGGGCGTAGATTGGCCGGGTGCCGCCCGCGACCGATTTCGCCAGCGCACCCGCCTCCTTGGCGAGTTCCTTACCGTGGCGGGACATCCACACCGTGTGCCAGCCCAGCATCAGCACGGCGGTGAACAGCACGCCGGCATTGAACAGCTCCTGCCCCATGCCTTCTGCCGCACTGGCCAGCCGTTCGGCGAACAGCGCCGTAATGACGGCGCCAGCCAAGCCCGCGCCCACGCCGGTCAGGATCCAGCGGGTACGGCCCGGCAGTCCGGTGGTCGCGGCCGCCAGAATGCCAATGACCAGCGCCGCTTCCAGCACTTCGCGAAAGAAAATCAGCGCCACTGCAAACATGAACGGTTCCTCCCACGCCCTGCGGCGCTATTCGACGATGACCCGCCCTTGCGCTGTCGCCTGATTGAACTCGCCGAAGAACGGATACACGCCGGGCTTCAGCGGGCCGATGAACAGCGTCACCGAGGCGCCACCGGGAATGACTTTCTCGCGCTTGAGTTCGTAGCTCTCGAACTCTTCCGGGGTGGGGTCCAGGTTTTTCACAATCAGCTTCACTTTGGTGTTTGCCGGGACCTTGAACTCGGCCGGCTCGAAGCGGTGGTCCTTGATCGACAGCTCGATGGGCGCCTGTTCGGCCTGCGCCACCGTCGGCAAGCTCAGCGGGAGCGCCAGCAGGCTGATGACCAACAGGCGTCGAATGGAGTTCTGGACGGGCATCGCGAATCTCCTGAACGTCGAATTAAGCTAAATGATATAGATTCTCATTTACTTTGCAAGCCACGCACATCACCCCTTCACGCTGACCGCCGCGGCGCCGCCCCTTTCGGTTGCGGCGCCGTCGCCGGGTTCAGGCATAGAGCGCCGGTTTGCGCCCCGCCCAGGGCAAGGCCTGTTCCAGTTGGCCGGCCAGGCTGTAGAGCGTCTCTTCATCGCCGGGCCGTCCCACAAACTGCATGGCGAGCGGCAGACCCGACTTCGCCTGCCACAGCGGCAGCATGATGGCCGGCTGGCCGGTGGTATTGAACAGCGCGGTAAAGGCGGAATAGCCCTGAATGATTTGTTGCCACCAGGCGCGCATATCGACGCCTTGCGCGTTCTGATCCAGCTCGCCCAGTTTTGCCACGTCGCGTGCCAGCCCTGGTGTCAGCAACACGTCGTACTGGCGCATTACCGCGCCCACCCGTCGGCACACGGCGTTTTGCCAGACCATCGCTTCCTCCAGTTGCAGCGCCTTCAGCGACTGCGCGTAGCGGTAGACCTCCAGCGTCACCGCCTCGACGGTTTTAGGCCCGATCTTGCGGCCGGTAATCGCCGCAAACTGCTCCATGAAATAGCCCAGCGTGGTGGCCCACAGGCGAATGGACGATTCGTTGAACTGCTCTTCGTCGTACTGCAGACGCACCGGTTCGCAGATGTGCCCCAAATCTTCCAGCAGGCGGCGGGTGTCGTTCAGCCGGTTTTTGATCTCGCGCGTGATCGGCGCGCCGCCGGGCAGGCGGTCGACCACGCCCACGCGGAGCTGGCCGGGCGGCGTGACGGCCGCGCTCAGGAAACCGCGACGCGGCGGCGGCGCATCATAGAAGTAGCCGTCGTCCGGCCCGGCCAACAGGTCGAGCAAGGCCGCGGAGTCGCGAACGGTGCGGGTTTCGGCGAACTCGATCGCCATGCCCCAGAGGAAAATGCCGGCGTCGGGCCCGGTGGGCGTGCGGCCGCGTGAGGGTTTCATGCCCACCACGCCGTTACAGGCGGCGGGGATGCGAATCGACCCGCCGCCATCGTTGGCGTGCGCAATCGGCACCATGCCGGAACCGACCGCCGCCCCCGCCCCGCCTGAGGATCCGCCCACCGAGTAGCCGGTGTTCCAGGGGTTGCGGGTCGGGCCGTAGACC
>Ga0255097_1000065_pt1 | contig 76887 bp, 65 predicted proteins | sample Colum_Atlam_RepB_2_FD_188436 | JGI IMG/M metagenome (GOLD analysis project Ga0255097, IMG submission 188436) | Freshwater microbial communities from Columbia River, Oregon, United States - Colum_Atlam_RepB_8d | ecosystem: Environmental > Aquatic > Freshwater > River | place: USA: Oregon...
GCCGGGAGGGCCGGGGTGCAGGCGGAGGCGGTAATGGCGGTGGCAATGGCGGCGGATTTGGCGGTGGTGTCTTCAAGCTCAATGGCATGACCATGGACATGAACAGGATCAATTTTGAAGTGCAGGAAGGCGCCGTGGAGATCTGGGAGTTGCGCAATGTCTCGCCGATGATTCACCCTTTCCACATCCACAAGGTGCATTTCGAGATTCTGGACCGCAATGGTGCGCCGCCACCCCCTGAGGAGCGCGGGCTGAAGGACACGGTGCGCGTGCATATCTCCGAGACTGTGCGGGTCATTGCCCGGTTCGACCGGTATCCGGATCCGGACCACGCCTACATGTACCACTGCCACATCCTCGAACATGAGGATCACGGCATGATGGGCCAGTTTGTTGTTGTCTGATCTTCCTCGCACCACGTATTATCAGCGGCCTTCGAAACCGCAATTCCCGCCGGACCCCGAGTCCGGATGCTGACAGAGACAGGACAACATGGGCGCACAGTGGAAAGCCAAGCACAAAGAATTGGCGGCCAATGCCAAGGGCCGTATCTTCACCAAACTCACGAAGGAAATCATGGTGGCCGCGCGCAGCGGTGCCGATCCGGACATGAACCCGCGCTTGCGACTTGCCATCGAAGCCGCCAAGAAGGCGTCCATGACCCGCGAGACGCTGGAGCGGGCCATCAAGAAAGGCGCCGGCCTGCTGGACGACGCGGTGCACTATGAAAAGGCCATCTATGAAGGATTTGCACCCCATCAGGTGCCCGTCATCGTGGAGTGCCTCACCGACAATACCAATCGCACCTATTCCAGCATGCGCGTGCTGTTCCGCAAGGGACAGCTGGGCAGTTCCGGCTCTGTCGCCTGGGACTTCGACTACCTGGGCATGATTGAAGCAGTGCCCACAGCAACCGATGCCGATGCGGAGCTGGCCGCCATTGAGGCCGGTGCGCAGGATCTGGAGCCTGGCGACGACAATGTCACGCTGTTCCTGACCGAGCCCACCGATCTGGATGCCGTGTGCAGGGCGCTGCCGAATTTCGGCTTCAAGGTGGAGTCCGCCAAGCTGGGCTACCGGCCGAAGAATCCTGTAAAGCTGGGCGCTGCCGAGCTGGAAGAGGTGGAAGCCTTCCTGGATGCCATCGACGGCGATGACGATGTACAGACGGTCTATGCCGGCCTTGCATCTGAGTGAACAGCCTCCACTCTGATACAGTGCAACCCGCATATTCAATCGCCAACAGGAGTACACCATGAGCAGCATCGACATCGGCATCAAGGAAAGCGACCGCCTCGCCATCGCAGAGGGTCTCAAGCATCTGCTGGCCGACTCTTACACGCTCTACCTGATGACCCACAATTTTCACTGGAATGTCACCGGAGCGCAGTTCCGCGAGTTGCACCTGATGTTCGAGGAGCAGTACACCGAGCTGGCCCTGGCCGTCGACGAAGTGGCCGAACGCATCCGCGCGCTGGATGTCGTGGCGCCCGGCACTTACAAGGAGTTTGCCCGCCTGAGTTCCATCAAGGAAGTCGATGACATTCCTGCGGGACGTGCCATGGTGGACATCCTGACGCTGGGTCACGAAGCCGTGGTGAGAACCTGCCGCAAGGTGCTGAAGGTGGCGCAGGAGGCTGGCGACGAGTCCTCTGCTTCGCTGGCGTCCGATCGCATGCGCCTGCACGAGAAAACCGCGTGGATGTTGCGCGCGCTGAACAGATAGCGCCAGCGGGAGCGGGCCTTGTCTGTGGGACCGGGCCTTGCCTGTGGGAGCGGGCCTTGCCCGCGAACAATGGTGCCAGGAGACGGCCCTGGCGGGGCGCCTGTCTGTGCTGCGGCTGACCCGCACCCCTCCCGGGTGCCCTCGCTTCGCAAAATGCCTTGGGTCATTTTGCTCACTCGGTGCGGGTCTTTCATGCCGCTGCACAGACAGGCGCCCCGCCAGAGCCTCTGTCAGCGCCAGCGAAGTTCGCGGGCAAGGCCCGCTCCCACAGGACAGATTCGCTCCCACAGGACAGATTCGCTCCCACAGGTCAGGACTGCTCCTACAATGCTCCATTTCTTTCGTGACATAGGTTTATGAATCCCAGCCCGGAATCCTCCGCTCCCGACCAGCCGCCGCGCCCGCGTGGCGGACTGCTGCGCTCCAGCGCCGTCACGGGCAGCATGACCATGGTCTCCCGCGTGCTGGGGCTCGCCCGCGACGTCGTGCTGGCCCGCATGTTCGGCCCGGGTGACGGCACCGATGCCTTCTTCCTCGCGTTCAAGATTCCCAATTTCCTGCGCCGACTGTTCGCGGAAGGCGCGTTCAACCAGGCCTTTGTACCGGTGCTCTCCGAGTACCGCCGGCAACGCACCCATGCCGAGGTCAAGACCCTGGTGGACAGCGTGGCAGGCAGCCTGGGCGCGGTGTTGCTTGGGTTGACGGTGCTTGTGGTGATTGCCGCGCCACTGATTGCCATCCCGCTGGCCTGGGGCTTCCGCGACAATGCCGACAAGTTTGATTTGTTCGTCGACATGTTCCGTATCACCTTTCCCTATCTGCTGCTGATTTCGTTGACGGCCTTTGCCAGTGCCATCCTCAACAGTTATGACAAGTTCGCCATTCCGGCGCTGACCCCGGCGCTGCTCAATGTGGCGTTGATCGGTGCCGCCGTGCTGCTCAGTCCTTACATGGGGCGGCCGGAGGTGGCGCTGGCTGTGGGCGTATTGATCGCCGGCGTGGCGCAGCTGGTGTTTCAGCTGCCTGCCCTGGCGCGCCTGCGGCTCCTGCCGATCCCCGCACTCAACCCGCAGCATGAAGGCGTGCGCCGGGTGATGACGCTGATGATTCCGGCGCTGTTCGGCGTCTCGGTCAGTCAGATCAATCTGTTGCTGGATACCTTCATCGCGTCGCTGCTGGTGTCCGGCAGCGTGTCGTGGCTGTATTTCTCGGACCGCCTGGTGGAACTGCCGCTCGGTATTTTCGGCATCGCCATCGCCACGGTAGTGCTGCCAAGTCTGTCCCGCAAACACGCCGACAAGTCCCTCACTGAATTCGCCGCCATGCTCGACTGGGCCTTCCGCATGGTGCTGCTCATCGCCATTCCGGCCAGTCTTGCGCTGATCCTGCTGGCGCAGCCGCTGATCATCACGTTGTTCCAGGGGCAGAATTTCGATGTCAACGACGTTACCAAGGTCACCAGCAGCCTGCAGGCCTACACGCTGGGGCTGGTGGCCTTCATGTCCATCAAGATTTTTGCGCCGGGCTACTACTCCCGGCAGGACACCGGCACGCCGGTACGTATCGGCATCATCGCCCTGGTGGCCAACATGGTCATGAACATCCTGCTGGTGTTCGTGCTGGACTTTGCGCACACAGGCCTGGCGCTGGCCACCTCGCTGGCCGCCATTCTCAACGCCACCTTGCTGCTGCTTGGACTGATGCGTCAGAAGGTATTTCAGTTCCAGCCGGGCTGGCCTCTGTTCCTGCTGCGCATGGCCATTGCCAATGTGCTGATGTGCGCCTTTCTGTATCTGGTAGCAGGTGACTGGCGCGCATGGCTGGACTGGCCGCTGTGGACACGGATTGGTTGGATGTGTGTGCTGACGTTCGGGGGGCTGGCTATTTACACGTTGAGTCTTTACGTGTCGGGCGTGCGCCTGCGGCATTTTCAGGGGCAGTCGTAGGAAGTTCGCGCGTGGGGTGGCGGAGCGGAAGTCGGAACATGGTGATACAGAAAAACCGCTGTACGTTTTTTTGAACGCTGTGGCACGCTTCCCGCGTCAAAAAAGGATTCATTGTGACCGGCGTTCGCTGGCACAGGACTTGAAGTCGCGTGCCCGGAGTGCAGATGGCGATCGTTGCGCGCCTGGACGGCGCGCACCGAGCCCCCAGGGATGGGTTTACGGCGTATCGACATCTGCACTCCGGGCAGGCACGCTTGATAATTGCTAGTGAATTGGAAAACACCACAATGGAACAACGCGAAAACGACAATCTGCACATCGTCCTGCAGGAAGAACTGCCCAGCCCCCGCGCGCTCAAGGAAGCGTTGTCCATCACCGGCGCCGCGCTCGAGACAGTGCTCGCAGGACATCAGGGCGTGAAGGGCATTCTGGATCACACAGACCATAGACTGATGGTCGTGGTCGGCCCGTGTTCCATCCACAATGTGGACGAGGCCATGGACTATGCGCGACTTCTGAAGCCCCTGGCCGACGAGCTCGATGACACGCTGATGATCGTCATGCGCGTGTACTTCGAAAAGCCCCGCACGACAGTGGGTTGGGAAGGTCTGATCTATGATCCGCACCTGGATGGCACACATCGCATCGAGCATGGACTGCGCATTGGCCGGCAGCTGATGCTCGACATCAATGCCCTCGGCCTGCCCATCGCCATCGAGGCGCTCGATCTCATAACGCCGCAATATCTTCAGGACCTCGTTTCCTGGACCGCTGTCGGCGCGCGTACCACGGAATCGCCGACACACCGCAAACTCTCCAGCGGCATCTCTTCGGCAGTGGGCTTCAAGAACAATGTGGATGGCAGCCTGACGGTGGCGGTGAATGCCATCCGCTCGGCCTCGTCTGCCAATTCCTTCATCAGCGTGACAGATGAAGGCAAGGTGGCAGCGTTCCGAACCGCCGGGAATCCCCATTGCCACGTGATTCTGCGCGGTGGCAAGGAGCCCAACTACGCACCTGAGTTTGTCGCGCGCTGCGAGGAAGATCTGCGCAAGGCGTTCCTGCCCGAGAACATCATGATCGACTGCAGCCACGGCAATTCGCAGAAGAATCACCAGAAGCAACTGGATGTTCTGGAGAGCGTCACGCAGCAGATCGAGCAGGGCAACAGATCGATCATTGGCGTGATGATCGAGAGCAATCTGTGTGAAGGCAACCAGCCGATTCCGGATGATCTGGAGGAAATTCGTTACGGAATTTCGGTGACGGATGCCTGTATCAATTGGGAGACTACGGAGACGGCGCTGCGGGACCTCGCCAGGCGGCTGCGCGGCGTGCTGCGGGGGCGTTGACCGCACTTCGCATTGACGTGACGCCGGGGGGCGGCGAGTTTCGGGACACGCCGTGAACCCATCCATGGGGGCTCGGCTGCCGCCGTCCTGGCGGCAGACGGTCCCTAAACTCGCCGCCCCCCGGCGTCACTGTTCCGTGCCACGCGATGTCACTTGAACGCGCCCGCAGCACGCCGCGCAGGCGCCTGGCGAGGTTCCGTAGCGCCCTCTCCGTGCAGAGGGAGGGGGTACGATTGCAGGACCTGACGTTGGATTGACCGGACTGCAAGATTGACGGAAGGCCGAGTTTGAACCGCCCAACGAAGTAACTTACGTTGAACGCGCCGCCATCCCCTTCCACTCACCCCCGCAAAGTACTGGAGCGACGTGGCACTGCACGCGTCAGGTGCCGGGTGGGGCGCTGTTGTGGACCGTCAGCCGCCTGGACGGCGGCAGTCGAGCCCCCATGGATGGGTTCACGGCGTGTCCAGAACGGCGAAGCCCCCGGCACCTGACGGCTTCAGCGCACATCACCCCAGTACTTTGCGAATGCTCTGCACCAGATAATCGACATTCCCCTCACTGATCCCCGCCACATTGATCCTGCTCGAATCCACCAGGTAAATGCTGTAGTCCTTCACCAGCGTCTGCACCTGCGGCACGCTCAGTCCCAGGAACGAGAACATGCCCTTCTCGTGCTGGATGAAGCTGAAGTCGCGATCCACGCCGGCACTCTTCAGGCGTTCCACCAGCAACGTGCGCAGGCCGTTGATGCGCTCGCGCATCTGGGTCAGTTCCTGTTCCCAGTCCAGACGCAGTGCCGTGTCGCCCAGAATCATTTCCACCACGGTGGCACCGTGGTCCGGCGGCATGGAGTAGATGCCGCGTGCAGTGGCTGCGATCAGGCTGGATGCGGCCTTCATGGAGGCATTGGTCTGGCAGATCAGCGTGAATGCACCGACACGCTCGCGGTACACGCCGAAATTCTTCGAGCAGGAACTCACCACGATCAGCTCGGGCACGGCGGCTGCCAACAGGCGCACGCCGAAGCAGTCTTCATCCACGCCATCGCCCAAACCCTGATAGGCCAGATCGATGAAGGGGGTGAAGCCGTTCTTGAGCGCCAGGTCTCGAACGGCGCGCCACTGGTCTTGATTCAGGTCGGCGCCGCAGGGGTTGTGGCAGCAGCCGTGCAACAGGACCAGATCGCCCGTCTTTGCCTGCTCCAGCGTGGCCATCATGGCGTCGAACTTGATGCTGTGCGTGGCGTAGTCGTAGTAGGGGTAGGTGGAAATCTGCAGGCCGGCATCGCCCAGCAGCGGAATGTGATTGGCCCAGGTCGGGTCGCTCACGAAGATGCGGGCGCCCGGTTTGCTCTTGTTGATGAACTCCGCTGCCAGACGCAGGCCGCCGCAGCCGCCAGGGGTCTGGAACGTACAGCGCAGATCGCGGGTGGCCGCCGCCAGCTCTGTGCCCAGGATCAGTTGTGCCACATACTCGTTGTAGAGCGTCGCGCCGGCCGGGCCGACGTAGGTCTTGGTAACCTGCGAGGCCAGCAGGCGACGCTCGGCTTCCTTCACGGCACGCATCACCGGGGTGTGGCCGGCGTCATCCTTGTAGACACCCACGCCAAGATCGATCTTGTGGGAGTTGTTGTCGGCACGGAAGGCGGCCATCAGGCCAAGGATCGGGTCGGCAGCCAGCGGGCTGAGATTCTGGAACATGGTTTTCTCCAATCAACGGGCGCGCAGCAATTGCGCCTTGAGGGTGTTCTGCAACAGGGAAGCCCGGGTCATGGGGCCGACGCCACCGGGAACCGGGGTGATGAAGGAGCACTTGTGCTTGACGCCTTCGAAGTCCACATCGCCGGCGAGGCGGAAGCCTGTGGGTCGGCTTTCATCGGGCACGCGGGTAATGCCTACGTCGATTACCACGGCGCCTTCCTTGACCATGTCGGCGGTCAGGAAATGCGGGCGGCCGATGGCGACAATCAGGATGTCGGCCGAGCGGCAGATCTCCGCGATGTTCTGTGTCCGACTGTGAACCAGGGTCACCGTGGCATTGCCGGGATTGGTGTTGCGGGACATCAGCAGGGCCATGGGCGTGCCGACGATGTTGCTGCGGCCCACCACCACGCAGTGCTTGCCGGCGGTGTCCACCTTGTAGCGGCGCAGCAGTTCCATCACGCCATTGGGCGTGGCCGAGATGAAGGTGGGCAGGCCCAGTGTCATCTTGCCCACATTGGTGGGGCTGAAGCCGTCCACATCCTTTGCGGGATCGATGGCCAGTGTCACCTTGATCTCGTCAATATGCTTCGGCAGCGGCACCTGCACGATGAAGCCGTCGATCTCCTTGTCCTTGTTGAGCTGGTCGATCTTCGCCAGCAGCTCGGCCTCGGACACGCTGGCGTCCATGCGGATGAGCGTCGAGTGGAAGCCCACCTGGGCGCAGTCAAGAACCTTGCTGTTCACATAGGTTTCACTGGCGCCGTCGTTGCCGACGAGGATGGCGGCCAGATGGGGAATCTTGCCCCCGCTGGCCTTGATGAGTGTGACCTGGTCGGCGATCTCCGCCTTGATCTGCTCGGAAGTTGCCTTGCCGTCGAGTATTTGCATGATGAACGTCCTGCCTCTGCAATGAAAAATTCGGGGGCTACCATTTGCCGGTGTTCGGCATGCTGAGCCAGGGCTCCTGCGGCACCAGTGGGGCGCCTTCCTGCAGCAGCTCGATGGAGATGTTGTCCGGCGAGCGGATGAAGGCCATCCGGCCGTCCCGCGGCGGGCGCAGGATCGTCACGCCCTTGCTTTGCAGATGCGCGCAGGTGGCATGAATGTCCTTCACGCTGTAGGCCAGGTGGCCAAAGTTGCGGCCTTCGCCATAGACCTCGGGGTCCCAGTTGTACGTCAGTTCCACCTGGGCCTGCTCGTCACCGGGTGCCGCCAGAAACAGCAGCGTGAAGCGGCCCTGCTCGCTGTCGCGGCGACTGAGTTCGCGCAGCCCGAGCGCGTCGCAGTAGAAGGCCAGCGAGGCGTCCAGATCGGTGACGCGCACCATCGTGTGCAGGTATTTCATGACATGGCCTCTGTTTACTGAGGAACGGTGCGGGTCAGCGAAATCGGAATGTACTCGCCTGCCTGACTCCAGTCGCCGTCGATGCGCACCGGCTTGCCGTCGGCGCCGAGCTCGTCGCGGATGGTGCCGTAGTATTCGCCTTGAATGCGCGGAATCAGCATGCGGATGTTGTTGCCATCAATGCTCAGAGTCTCAACGGAGACGGCCATGACACCGGCTGTGGGATTGTCGAATACGCCGCTGAGTACGCCATTCACTTCCGTCAATGTGAAGATGATCTCGCGGTCACCGCCAATGTTGATGTTGTAGGTGCCACGCCATTCGCCAGCAAGGGACGGGCTCTGGGCGCTGCTGGAGGTGATGACGCCTGTGGCGAGCAGGCAGAGCAGCAGGAAAAGTCGGGACAGGGCAGTGGGGTGGCGAGAATTCATGGTGCAAGGCTCATGGTTTTGGGTGCATTGAGGCGCATAGTATAGTCGCAAGGCCCCTTGCGGGCACAGGAGAAAATCCTTCGGAGAACAGGGAATGGACAAGATCGAAAATCTGCTGCAGGCGTTGCCGGATGCGACTCAAGGGGAAGTATTCGAGGCCCTGGTGGATACGGGCACAGTGTTGATAGAGCGCATTGTGTCCCACGGGCAGGCGAGTGCGCCGGGCTTCTGGTACGCGCAGGCGCGGGCGGAATGGGTGCTGGTGCTGCAGGGCGCGGCGCGGCTGCAATGGGACGACGGGTCCCTCGTGGCGCTGCGTGCCGGGGATCACCTGCTGATTCCGGCGCAGCGAAGGCATCGGGTGGACTGGACGGATCCGGCGCAGCCAACGGTGTGGGTGGCGGTGCATTTTCCAACCTGAAAAAAAAGGCCCCCGTCGGGGACGGAGGCCTTGCTCGCAGAAGCTCTGCAAAACAGCTTATTTCTTCGTGTACGTGTAGGTGATGTCGTAGTTCTGGGTAATGGTGAAGCCTTGCTGCGTGATCGACCCGTTGAACTTGATGTTGAACACGATCCTGCTGCTGCTGGAGGAAATCAACGTCACGTTGATGGTGCCCGTGATGCCGGAATCCTTGTACTGGTCACGCACGGCATTGCGGACGTTGTCGATATCGCTGGCGCTTGGCATTGGCAGATTGTCGATGGTGATCGACGGTATGGTCGTGACGAAACCCATGGCCCCAACAGTGCCCGTCAGTACCAGTGTGGAATTGCCACTGGGGATTGCAGGGATGGACACAGGCATTTTCGCCAACTCGGAAAGGATAGCTTCGAGCGGGCCTTGTTTGATCGGGGTGTTACCGAACTGACCGCCCATCACGTAGATGTCGCCATTGTTGATGGCCAGGTAAATGTTGGTGCTGGGGTAGAAGCGGTAGGTGTAACCATCCAGCGTCTGTGTCTGAGCGTTGGTTGTTGCCGGGAAGTACTGGGCAAGCTTCTTCTGGGCTTCTTCGAACAGTTGAGCCACTTTGGCTGGATCAGGCGTGGTTACCACGGGGGCCACAGGTGTGCCGCAGCCTGTGGTGTTGGTGCTGACTCTGCTCCCGCTGAATTGCCCGAAAAGCTTCAAACCTGAAGCTGAAGTGCCTCCCGTGGTATTGGCTTCTTAGACATTGAAGACAGTGGTATCTGCGACAAGGTTTGCAAGCGCAAGTGACACCTTCACAGAGCTGATTTCCCAATGTGCTTCAATATTGCTGCCGTTGAGCAGCATCGGATTGGTCAGTGTCATGCCCGCCACACAGAGTGCGCCGCCTGCGCCTACAACGATTGTGGCAGTCGCCCCGTTTGCAACTGGAGACCCTGGCTGTGCGTGGAACATGGTGACGTTGTAAGTCCCCAGTTTTGAAGACGGAATGGTCGCCGGCGTCTTGGTCTGCGCCATGGCGCCTGTGCTCAGCAGCATGGCGGAGGCAAGCACTGCACAGCAGCCGAGAGTTTTTCGAAGAGAGTTGCGCAGGATGCTGGGGGTCGATTTCATGGGGTATTCGCTCCGGTGTTGCTCAGTGACGCAATGGATAGGCGCGGAAACGTTTGAACATTTCCTGAACAGAGACTACCGGAGGGTAGGATGGGGGTAAACCCACTGATCAGGGGGTTTGTCAGAAAAAATCTTTAAAATCAGTGCGTTGTCAGAAAACGATGACAGAGCGAATGCTCTTCCCCTCGTGCATCAGATCAAAAGCCTTGTTGATGTCTTCCAGCGGCAGGGTGTGGGTGATCAGCGGGTCGATGCTGATCTTGCCGTTCATGTACCAGTCCACGATTTTCGGCACATCGGTGCGGCCTCTGGCGCCCCCGAAGGCACTGCCGCGCCAGGAACGTCCGGTCACCAGTTGGAAGGGGCGCGTGGAGATTTCCTGACCGGCACCGGCCACGCCGATGATGAAGGATTCGCCCCAGCCCTTGTGGGTGCATTCCAGCGCCTGGCGCATGGTTTTGACATTGCCGATGCACTCGAAGCTGTAGTCCACACCTCCTTTGGTCATGGCGATGATCTCGGCCGTCACGTCGTCCACTTCCTTCGGATTCACGAAGTCGGTCATGCCGAACTGCCTCGCCAATACGGCCTTGGCCGGGTTGGTGTCCACGCCGATGATGCGGTCCGCCCCGATCATGCGAGCGCCCTGGATCACGTTCAGACCAATGCCTCCCAGGCCGAACACCGCCACGGTGCTGCCAGGCTGTACCTTGGCCTGGAATACCACGGCGCCGATGCCGGTGGTCACACCGCAGCCGATGTAGCAGATCTTTTCGAAGGGGGCGTCGGAGCGCACCTTGGCCACGGCGATCTCCGGCAGCACGGTGTAATTGGAAAACGTGGAGCAGCCCATGTAATGCAGGATGGGCTTGCCTTCGAAGGAAAAACGGCTGGTGCCATCGGGCATCAGGCCTTTGCCCTGGGTGCTGCGGATGGCCTGGCACAGATTGGTGCGCGGGTGCAGGCAGTATTCGCATTCGCGGCATTCGGGGGTGTACAGCGGAATCACTGTGTCGCCCACTTTGAGGGACTTCACGCCGGGGCCGACTTCCACCACCACGCCGGCGCCCTCGTGTCCCAGAATGGCGGGGAAGGCGCCTTCCGGATCATCGCCTGACAGCGTGAACGCATCCGTATGGCATACGCCAGTGGCCTTGATCTCGATCAGGACTTCGCCAGCTCTGGGTCCTTCGAGATCGACCTCGACGATTTCCAGGGGCTTTCCAGCGGCAAAGGCTACGGCAGCGCGTGATTTCATGAACGATTCCTGTGGGGTGCGTGGGTGGAGGGCCGATTGTACCGGGGCGGGCCGCGTGCTGGGAACCTCTCGTCGGGTGCAGGTTTGATGATAAGCTTGCGCCGCCCGAGCACGCAGACTCGTCCGATTCAAGGGAAGAAATCACAAGATGATTGCAGCAGAACGCCAGAAATATGTCCTTACAGTATCCTGTCCCGAAGCCAATGGCATCGTGCGGGCCGTCAGCGATTTTCTCTTTCAGCGGGGCGCCACCATCAGTGACGCCGCCCAGCATCGTGACCCGGTACTCGACCGCTTCTTCATGCGCGTGGAGTTCGAGGAAGTAGAAGCTGCACTGCCTGGCAGTGACAAGTTGAACGAGGATTTTCACGAGATCGCCGAACGCTTCACCATGCAATGGAGCTTCTTCGATCTGGCCATCAAGCCACGCGTGTTGATGGCAGTGTCGAAACACGGCCATTGTCTGAACGACATTCTGCACCGCTGGAGCAGCGGTGTATTGCCCGCTGACATCGTCGGCGTTGTCTCCAATCACGAAGAGCTGCGCGGCATCACCGAGTGGTACGGCATCCCCTACCACTACCTGCCGGTGACGCCCGACAACAAGGACGAGCAGGAAGACGCCGTGCTTGAGATCATCCGTCAGAAGAAAGTGGATCTCCTGGCACTGGCGCGCTACATGCAGATTCTCTCGCCGAAGATGTGCGAGGCAATGGCGGGTCGCGCCATCAACATTCACCACTCCTTCCTGCCGGGCTTCAAGGGGGCAAACCCGTACCGGCAGGCCTACATGCGCGGTGTGAAGATCATCGGCGCGACCGCGCATTATGTGACGACGGATCTGGATGAAGGCCCGATCATCGAGCAGGCGGTGGAGAAGATCGATCACAATTTCGATATTGACGAGCTGGTCCAGATTGGCAGGGATGCGGAGTGTGCGGCGTTTGCGAGAGCGGTGAAGTGGCATTGTGAACATCGCATCATTGTGAATGGCAACAAGACTGTTGTGTTCAAGTAATTTCACGCTGTAGTGAGGGCCGCGGGAGGGGCACTGGGCGTCTGGACACGCCGTGAACCCATCCATGGGGGCTCGGCAGCCGCCATCCAGGCGGCTGACGGTCCAGTCGCCCAGTGCCCCTCCCGCGGCCTCGAGTGCAGTGGGTAATTCCGGGATCGCAAGCACCGCCTTGTTGGTGCGGGGAGGGGTGCACTCCGCATGGGGCGAAACCCTACTTTTTCAAAACCAAAATTCAACACCGTGGCTCGGTTCAGCGTTCTGTAGCCGCCGCCACTCCGCCGCACCATACGGTGGGTGTGTGGAATCTTGCAGATGAGTCGCAGTCGATGTGTACGTGCCTGCAGTCGGCACTGAGTTGTGCGTGGCAGGGAGGGTGGGAGCTGACCGTCGCGCGCCAGGGATGGCGCGCGCCGAGCGTACAGGGATGTATTCACAGCGTGTCAGCACCCACCCTCCCTGCCACACACAACGGCGCCTGCTATAGACGCTCACACATCGGCTACACTCCCACTTGCCTGCATCCCCAATACACCCGCCAGAAACTTCCCTGTGTGTGACTTCTTCGCCTTCGCTATTTTCTCCGGCGCCCCCTGCGCCACCACCTTGCCGCCTTCCTTGCCGCCCTCCGGACCCATGTCGATCACCCAGTCGGCCTCGGCGATCACATCCAGGTTGTGCTCGATCACGATCACGCTGTTGCCTGCATCTACCAGACGGTGCAGCACACGCAGCAGTTTCTCCACGTCGGCCATGTGCAGACCCACGGTGGGCTCGTCGAGAATGTACAGCGCGTGCTGCTTTGTGTTGCGACGCAGTTGCACCGAAGGCTTCGCTTTGGCGAGTTCGGTAACGAGCTTGATGCGCTGGGCCTCGCCGCCGCTCAGTGTCGGGCTCTGCTGCCCCAGCGTGAGATAGCCCAGACCGACCTCCTGCAGCAGTTGCAGGGGATGATGTACCAGCGGCACGGGGGCGAAGAACTCGACGGCCTCGTCGACGGACATGGCCAGCACCTGGCCGATGTGCCTGTCCTTGTAGCGAACCGCCAGCGTGTCCTCGTTGAAACGCCAGCCATGGCATTCCTCGCAGTCCACGCGGACATCGGGCAGAAAGCTCATCTCGATGCGGCGCATGCCGTTGCCCGCGCAAGTCTCGCAGCGGCCGCCTGACACGTTGAAAGAAAAGCGACCAGGCCCGTAGCCGCGCAGCCGTGCATCCACCGTATCGGCAAACAGCTTGCGAATGATGTCGAAGATGCCGACATAACTGGCGGGGCAGGAGCGGGGTGTCTTGCCGATAGGGGTCTGATCGACCTGCAGCAGACGGTCGATGCTCTGCCAGCCCTCCATCGCGCTGCAGCCTGTCAGCGCGGGCAGTTTGCGGCGCAGTGTGCCGGCGCGCAGGGCCGCCCGGAGATTGTCCAACAGCACACAACGGATCAGGCTGCTCTTGCCGCTGCCACTTACGCCGCTGACGGCCACGAGCCGGCGCAGAGGGATGTCCACGCTCAGTGAGCGCAGGTTGTGCAGCGTGGCGCCTTCGATGCGCAGTGTCTCGGCGGCAAAGTCCGCACGCTGTGTTTGATTGCGCAAGTCCGGCAGCGGATGGCGCAGGGGTCTGGCCAGGAAGCGCCCCGTCAGCGACGCCTTGTTCTTCTTCAGCTGGCTCAGGGTGCCCTGCGCCACGATCTCGCCGCCACGACTGCCGGCACCGGGGCCCACGTCGATCAGATGATCGGCCTCGGCCATGGTGGCATCGTCGTGCTCCACCACGATCACGGTGTTGCCCTGCTGTTGCAGGTCGCGCAGCGTGGCGATCAGCAGTGCATTGTCCCGCGCATGCAGTCCGATGGTGGGTTCATCGAGAATGTAGCAGACGCCCTGCAGGTTGGAGCCCAGCTGCGACGCAAGACGAATGCGCTGCGCCTCGCCGCCGCTGAGAGTAGGGGCGGCGCGGTTCATGCTCAGATAGCCCAGGCCCACCTTGCCGAGAAAGCGCAGGCGCGACTTCAGCTCGGGCAACAGGTCGCGGGCGATGGCCTCCTCCTTTTTGCCGAAGCGCAGTTTTTCGACTTCTCGTTCTGCATCGACGACTGACAGAGCGGTGAAGTCGGCGATGGAGCGTTTCTCCAGCCGCACGGCCAGTGCTGTCGGGTTGAGACGCTGGCCCGCGCAGACCGGGCAGCAGATCGGTTCCGGCGCCGGTTCCTCGTCGCTCTCTTGCGTGTCCAGCCAGACTTCCTCCTCGCCGGTCTGTTCTTCGGTGAAGCTCTCGATGATCTCGCCGGTGCCGAAGCAGGTGCCGCACCAGCCATGACGGGAGTTGTAGGAGAACAGCCGGGGGTCGAGTTCGTCGAAACTGTCGCCACAGGACGGGCAGGCGCGTTGGGTCGAGAAGAGTCTGTCGCTCTTGCGCTCGCCATCCTTCTGCTGCGCGGGGGCGATGATGACAAGCCCGTTGGACAGGTCGAGGGCCTTGTCCAGCAGCGCGCCGATGGCCGCTTCATGGCGCGCGGCTACTTTCGCTGAGCCAACGCCGATGGCGATGTCGTGCTCCTTGTAACGGTCGATGACGGGCCACGGGTCGCTGGGCAGCAGGCGGCCGTCCACGCGCAAATGCGTGTAGCCGCGGCTCGCCGCCCAGGCCGCCAGTTCCTTGTAGATGCCTTTGCGGCCAACCACCATGGGCGCATACAGCGCGATGTCCTGGCCGCGCCAGTCCGTGAACAGGCGATCCAGAATCATGTCGCGGGTCTGTGGCGCGATGGCCTCGTCACAGCGCGGGCAGTGCTGGGTGCCCAGTTTCACGTACAGCAGGCGCAGGAAGTGATGGATTTCGGTCAGCGTGGCCACGGTGCTCTTGCGACCGCCGCGGCTGGTGCGCTGTTCGATGGCCACGGTGGGGGGAATGCCGTGGATGGCGTCGACATCGGGCCGGGTGGCGGGCTCCACGAACTGACGGGCATAGGCGTTGAGAGATTCGAGGTAGCGACGCTGGCCCTCGCCGAACACGATGTCGAAGGCCAGCGTACTCTTGCCGCTGCCACTGACGCCTGTGATGACCGTGAACTTGTTCAGTGGAATCGAAACGTCGATGTTCTTGAGATTGTGCTCCCGCGCATGGTGAATCTCGATGGCCTGCGGACGGCGCACCAAGGCCCGGCGGCTGTCCGATGCCCGGCTGGTGCGGCTGCGCAAGGCCTGCAGACTGGTCTCGTAGTCGCGCAGGGCAATGGCGGTCAGGCCGCTGCCGGTGGCGATGAAACTCTGCGGGGTGCCGGCCGCCACCAGTGTGCCGCCTTTGTCGCCCCCCTCGGGCCCGATGTCGATCAGCCAGTCTGCAGCGCGGATCACATCCAGGTTGTGCTCGATGATGAGCAGGGAGTGTCCCGCGTCGATCAGCTTGCGGAAGGCCGCCATCAACACGCTGATGTCGTGGAAATGCAGGCCGGTGGTGGGTTCGTCGAACAGGAACAGCATGCCGCCCGCCGGCGTTTTCGCTTTGGCCGCCTTGCTGCCGGCGCGCGGCTTCTTCTCGCGCTGGGTGCGGGCCACGTCCGCCAGATGTCCGGCCAGTTTCAGACGCTGCGCCTCGCCGCCACTCAGTGTAGGCACGGCCTGGCCGAGCTGCACGTATTGCAGGCCCACATCCAGCAGCGGTTGCAGACATACCAGTACTGCCGGGTCGGCGGCGAAGAAGGCCAGGGCCTCGGTGACCGTCATCTCCAGAATCTCCGCGATCGTGCGGCGTCCGGGCAGGGCGCCACTGATGCGCACTTCCAGAATCTCGCGGCGGTAGCGCTTGCCGCTGCACTCCGGGCAGCGCAGATAGACATCGCTGAGGAACTGCATCTCGATGTGTTCAAACCCATTGCCGGAACAGGTGGGGCAGCGGCCGTTGCCGGCGTTGAAGCTGAAGGTGCCCGCCGTGTAGGCGCGTTCGCGGGCCAGAGGCTCGGCAATGAAGCGTTCGCGGATGACGTCGAAGGCGCCCACATAGGTGGCCGGGATGGAGCGCGTGGTTTTGCCAATCGGGCTCTGGTCCACCATCACGACATCCTGGACGTGCTCCAGCCCGGTGAGCTCCCTGTGTTCACCAGGCATCTCGGTGGGACGGCCCAGCTGCTTGCAGGCGGCGCGATACAATACATCGTGCATGAGCGTCGACTTTCCGGAGCCGCTGACGCCGGTCAGGCAGACCAGCCGGCCCAGGGGGATGGCGATGCTCAGGTCCTGCAGGTTGTGTTCGCGGGCGCCTTCTAGGAGGAGTGTCGGGGAGTTCTCTCCCGTGGGAGCGGGCTTGCCCGCGAATGCTCCAACGGGTGTGGTGTGTTCCAGTGGGGGGCTGTTCGCGGGCAAGCCCGCTCCCACATGCAGATCGTGCCCAGTGGGAGCGGGCTTGCCCGCGAACGCCACCACCCGCTGCCCATTCAGATACTGCGCCGTCAGCGAGTCTTTGGCCTTGAGCAGTTGCGCCGGCGTCCCCATGAAGCGGATCTCGCCGCCGTCCTTGCCCGGCCCGGGACCTATGTCGATGATCAGGTCGGCCGCCAGCATCACCTGGGGATCGTGCTCCACCACCAGCAGCGTGTTTCCGGCATCGCGCAGGCGGTGCAGGATGCCGATCATGCGCGTCATGTCCCGCGCGTGCAGGCCGATGCTGGGTTCGTCCAGCACGAACAGGGTGTTCACCAGTGACGAGCCCAGCGCGGTGGTCAGGTTGATGCGCTGCACCTCGCCGCCGCTGAGTGTGCGGGACTGCCGGTCCAGCGTCAGATACCCCAGACCCACCTCCAGCAGGTAGTTCAGCCGCGAGCGGATCTCGGTCAGCAGAAGGCCGGTGGCCTCGTCCAGCGCACTGCCCTTGAGGCGCGGAGTGTCTGCCAGACGCTTGAAGAAGTCTGCGCAGTGCTCCAGCGACAGTGTCATCACCTGATGCAGCGACAATGACTGCTGCTGTGCGTCTTCCCCGGCATGCAGATGCCACCACTGACTCTGCGGCTTCAGGCGGGTACCGTGGCACGTCTGGCACTCGGTGTAGGCCCGGTACTTGGAGAGCAGCACGCGGATGTGCATCTTGTAGGCCTTGGTCTCCAGCCAGCGGAAGAAACCCTGCACGCCGTACCAGTGACCGTCCTTCGCGCTGCCGTCGCCTTCGAGCACCCAGGCCTGGTGCGAGGCACTCAGTTCCTGCCAGGGCATATCCATGGGCACCTTCTGCTTGCGTGCGTGACGGACCAGATCGTCCTGACACTCCTTGAAGCTGGGGGTCTGCCATGGGCGGATGGCGCCCTGGCCAAGGGTCTTGCCGCCGTCCGGGATCACCAGCCCGTAGTCCACTCCGATCACCCGGCCGAAGCCCCGGCATTCCTCGCAGGCGCCGATAGGCGAATTGAAAGAGAACAGGGCGGGCTGCGGATCATCGAAGCTGATGTCGCAATCCGGGCAATGGTGCTGGCGCGAATAACGCAGGGGTAGCGCGGCAGGAGTCTCGGCGTCGAGCATCGGGTAGATCAGCACACGGCCGTTGCCGTGCTGCAGCGCCACTTCAATGGCTTCCCCCAGACGCTCTCGATTGCCGTCGGTGAGGCGCAAGCGGTCCTGTACGGCTTCCACAATGTCGCCATTGCGAGACTGCAGGCGAATGTAACCCTGACTGCCCAGCAGCTGGACAACTTCCTCTTCGCTGAAATTGTGCGGCACCCGGATGGGCACACACACATGCAGTCGCTGCTCAGCCGGCAGACGGGCGTGCAGGTCGGCGACGATACTCTGCGGCGTGTCGCGGCGCACCAGGCGCGCACACTGCGGGCAGTGCAGCACCGCCAGGCGGGCAAAGGCCAGTTTCAGATAGTCGTTCAGCTCGGTCATGGTGCCGACGGTGGAGCGCGACGTGCGCACCGGGTTGCTCTGGTCGATGGCGATGGCCGGGGGAATGCCGAGGATGCTGTCCACAGCCGGCTTGTCCATGCGGTCCAGAAACTGGCGGGCATAGGCAGAGAAGGTCTCGACATACCGGCGCTGGCCTTCGGCATAAAGCGTGTCAAAGGCAAGCGTGGACTTGCCAGAGCCGCTGACACCGGTAATCACGATCAGTTTGCCCAGGGGCAGGTCGAGATCCAGGTTCTTGAGATTGTTCTGGCGTGCTCCGCGGATGCGGATGCTGTCCTGGGGCGCTGCTCCGTTGCTGCGCCTGGACGGCGTGCCGTTGAGTGTCTTGGGGGTCGTCATGCGGGCCGGTGTCTCTGTGGGTGAGTGCTGTAACAATATACAGTGATGGGCTTGTGGCGCACAACCTCGGGAACGGCGTGGAAGTGGCTGTGGGAGCGGGAGTTGACTGTGGGAGCGAGCCCTGACTGTGGGAGCGAGCCCTGCTCGCGAACAGGCCTTGAGACACTACTGACTTTGCAGATGCTTCCCGGCAGCGGGAGGCCGCCCTCGCGTTCTGCGGCTGACCCGCATCGGTCCCCGATGTCCTCATTTCGCCGGGAGCCTCGGTCTCCCGGCTCACTCGGTGCGGGTCTTTTATGCCGCTGAACGCGAGGGCGGCCTCCCACTGCCTGGATTTGTGCCAGCGAAGGGCGGGGTGGCTTTGGCCTGTTCGCGGGCAGGGCTCGCTCCCACAGTCAGGGCTCGCTCCCACAGTCAACTCCCGCTCCCACAGCCACTGCCCGTTCCCGAGGTCGAGCGCCGCGTTGCGAAGCGAGTGGGAAAATCGCCAACTTGCGGCGAGACTGGCAGCACGTTTGACGCCAGTATTCTCCAGTAATGAAATTTAGTGTTTATAAAACAATATATTGGGATAAATATTCGAGTTGGCGCAGATGTTGCTATTGTCACGCAAAGTCTGCGATAGAAAGTTCGGCAGAACCAAGAACTTCAGGACGCACCTGCCAATCCAGGCCTTTATTTCTCTCACTCAAGGAGTTCCATGCCCATGAATACCCCGACACGAAACGCCCGTCTGTTCTCCAGCACGCATCGCAGCCTTGCCAGCGCCTTTGCGTTGATGCTCATGCCCGTGGTGGTCCTCGCCGACGACTGCGCCTACCAGGAAACCCTGGACTTCACCTTGCCAGCCGATGCCGTCGAGCGCTTCGACATTACTGCAGGCGCAGGCACGCTGGAGGTGCTGGGAGACAGTGTCGATGGTCAGATTCATGTGCAGGCGCTGGTCTGTACCAGTCGCAAGAGCGGGCTCGTGGGCATGGGGGTGGAGCACGCCCTGCGCGGCGGCACCCTGCACATTGAAACGCGCATTCCGGAAAACCAGACCACGGTCTGGACCAGCAACTATGCGCGCATTGACCTGACAGTGCGCATGCCGGCGGGTCTTCCGGTACAGGTCAAGGACGGCAGCGGCGAACTGAGTGTCAGCGGCACCGGCGCTCTGGTACTGCGCGACGGGTCAGGCAGTGCCGCCATAGACACTGTTGCAGGCAATGTGGAGGTGCGCGATGGCTCCGGCGACCTGAGCATTGCCAACATCACGGGCAATGTGGATGTAAGCGACGGTTCGGGTTCACTCAATATCGCCGAGGTGGACGGCAATGTCGCCATCACCGATGGCTCCGGCAGCATCGATGTGCGGGATGTCAGCCGCGAAGTTACGATTCACGAATCCGGCTCTGGCAGCGTAGCCCTGCAGCGCGTCAACACCTTGACTCAGTTGGCTGTTGAATAAGCGGAGTGTCCTTACGAAGAGGCTGGCGAGCTGCTACCATCGCCGGCCTCTGTCCCTGCCACTGCGATGCTCCGATGGACGTTCTGCTTGCCTGCTTTGTTGTGATGATCGGCGCTTTCGTGCAGACCTCCATCGGCTTCGGACTGGCGGTCATCGCTGCGCCGATTCTGTACTTCATCGATCCGTACTACGTCCCTGCACCTGTCACTACCTGTGCACTTGTGCTCTCCTTTTTCAATGTCTACAGCTACAGGAGCCACGTGTCCTTTCGCGGGTTTGGCAATGCCGTGATCGGGCGTGTGCCGGGTTCCTTGCTGGGGGCAGCGATGCTGCTGTGGATCGACAAGGACTGGCTGGCGCTGTGGATCGGCCTGTCGGTACTGGGGGCCGTGGCGGTCAGTCTGACCTCGCTGCGCTGGCAGCCCACGCCGGGACGCATGTTCTTCGCGGGGTTCATGTCGGGATTCATGGGGACGAGTTCATCCATCGGCGGGCCACCCATGGCCTTGCTGTGGCAGCATCAGGAAGTGAGTCTGATCCGGGCCAATCTCGCGGCCTTCTTCATTGTGGGCTGTCTGATGTCGCTGGTAGTACTGGCGCCTGTCGGGCTGTTCGGCATGCGCCAGATTCTACTCTCCATCCCGCTGTGGCCGGCCACGTTCGCGGGATTCCTGATCGCTCAGTACACCATGAAGCAATTGCCGCACAGGCAGCTGCGCCTGGGCTCTCTGGCCCTGTGCAGTCTGTCCGGCCTGGCGGCTGTGCTCTCGTTCTGGTTCTGAGCCTGTCTTTTTCTCACTCCAGCCCCGGAAACTCCGGCAGGTTCGCCACGCCGGAGCGCATACTCGCCGCCAGAGACAACGTGCGTGGCAGCAAGCGTTCGAAGTAGAAGCGCGCCGTCACCAGCTTGGCGGTGTAGAAAGCCTTGTCCGGTGCCGAGGGCGATTTCTCCAGTGCAGCACTCGCCACACTCGACGCCTCGGCCCAGATCCAGGCCAGCACGGTGTAGCCGGAGAACATCAGGTAGTCGTAGGCCGCCGCATTCACTTCGTCAGGGTTTTGCATCGCCTTCATGCCCAGTTCGGTAGTCAGCGCGATCCAGTTCTGCAATTGCTTCTGCAGAGTCGCCGTATAAGGGCCGTTGGGGTGCTGCTGGCAGAATTCGCTCACTACCTGCACGAACGGTTTCAGTGCTTCGCCGCGACTGGCCAGAATCTTGCGGGCCAGCAGATCCAGCCCCTGGATGCCGGTGGTGCCTTCGTAGATCGAGGTGATGCGAGCATCGCGGAAATGCTGTTCCTGACCCCATTCACGAATGTAGCCATGGCCGCCAAGTACCTGAATGCCATAACTGGTGGCCTCCATGCACACTTCCGACAGAAAGCCCTTGGCGACTGGCGTGAGAAGTGAAAGCAGCTGATCGGCGGTCTCCTTGGCAGATTCTTCGGCAGCGTAACGCTCAATGTCAGTCTGCTTGGCCAGGAAATAGCTCAATGCTCTGCCGCCCTCTGCGAACGCCTTCTGGGTGAGCAACATGCGCCGCACATCAGGGTGCTGGATGATCGGGTCAGCCGCCGCTTCAGGGTTGGGACGCTGCGCTGCGCGGAACTGCACGCGTTCGCGGGCATATTGCAGGGCTGTCTGGTGCGATGCCTCCATTTGCGCCAGCGCCTGCTGGGCCACGCCCATGCGTGATTCGTTGATGAAAGTGAACATGCAGGCCATGCCTTTGTGTGGCGGGCTGATGAGATAGCCGCTGGCCTCGTCGAAATTCATCACGCAGGTGGCGTTGCCGTGGATGCCCATCTTGTGTTCGATGGAGCCACAGCGCACGGCGTTGCGCGCGCCAGGCCGACCGTGTTCGTCCACATGGAATTTGGGGACCACGAACAGCGAAATGCCCTTGATGCCGGCGGGGGCATCGGGCAGACGGGCCAGCACGATGTGGATGATGTTGTCCGTGAGATCGTGCTCACCTGAGGAAATGAATATCTTGCTGCCAGTGATGCGGTAACTGCCATCGCCGGCAGGCACAGCACGGGTGCGCAGCAGTCCCAGGTCCGAGCCGCAATGGGCTTCTGTCAGACACATGGTGGCAGACCAGCGGCCCGCGATCAGATTGGGCAGATAGCGCGTCTTGATGTCATCACTGGCGTGCGCGGCGATGGTCTGGATGCCGCCCATGCTCAGGCCCGGATACATGGTCCAGGCGTGATTGGCGGTGGCGTGAATCTCCATGCAGAAGCCCGACAGCGAAGCCGGGAGGCCCTGGCCTCCGAGTTCCAGCGGCATTGAAAGACTGGTCCAGCCGTTGGCGATGTAGTCGTCGTAGGCTGCCTTGAAGCCTGGCGGCGTGGTCACCTCGCCGTCCTTCCAGAGGCAGCCTGCCGCATCGCCCACGCTGTCCAGCGGGGCCAGGACGTCCTGCGCGAATTGCGCGGCACTATCGAGCACTGCGTCGACGATGTCCGGCGTGGCATCGCGTCCTTGCGCAAATCCGGCGTAGTGGCTGGGGAAATCCAGCACTTCGTCAATATGGAACTTCATGTCGCGAAGCGGCGCCTGGTAATGGGACATGGTCGGACTCCTTGAGAATGTCGATGTGGCCAGAGCATACCACGGTGAATTCACCTCATCAGCGGACTGTTTGTGCAGTCTGTGACGGGGGATGAATTGCCCTGCCTGAAAAGATTACACTTGCACCCCTGTCAAACGGAGATAACAACAAAATGAATCAGTGGCCGCACGACATCAGTCTCGACGCATTCCGCAAGACCTGGGTTCTGGAAGGAGAGTCGCTGTGGCGGCGCGTCTTCGAAGTCCACCGTGACAAGATGCAGATCAAGAATCCGCAGATCGCCCTGGGCAATCTGCAGAAGATCTTTACCTGTACGTTCCAGCTCGCCAATGCCAGGGGCTTTCAGGCCATGAGCCTGCGTGATCTCAGTCGCGACACAGGCATCAGCATGGGTGGCCTGTACGCCTATATCGGCAGCAAGGACGATCTGGCCGGCGCTATCGCGGAAGTACTCCGGACCACGCTCGACGCGGTATTGTCCGACCAGGCCGTACAGAGTCTGCCGCCGGTCCAGCGCCTGCAGGCCATCCTCTACGGCGATCTCTACATGAATGACATCATGCATCCCTGGTATTACTTCTGCTATCTGGAATCCAAGGGCCTGTCACGGGAGCAGCGCGAAGCAGCCATGCAGATGGAACTGAAGTTCGACGAGCGGCTGCTGGACACATTTCAGGCAGGAGTTGCTTCAGGAGAGTTCAAGGCCGACAGACTGGCGCTGCTGGCCTCGAATACCACGGCGATGTTGCAGCAGTGGTATCTCAAGCGCTGGAAGTTTTCACGTCAGGGCACTCGCATTGAGGATTACGCGCAATTCGTGTTTGACACTACCCTGAGCAGTCTCGGGCACCGCGCGGTGTGACCTTGCTCAAGTGTTCTCGGGATTGATGCCAACCTTGTTGGCATAGAAGGCACGGATGGCCGGCAGGTCTTTCTCGATGTCACCCGTGGGGTAAAAGAAGTCGGCCAGGCCAGCTTCCTTCGTGGAGGCATCTACATAGCCCATCAGAATCGGTACGCCGGCGTTCACCGCAATATGGTAGAAGCCGGTTTTCCACTCCTTCACTTTCGCACGTGTGCCCTCTGGGGGTACCAGCACCACGAGCTCAGGATTCTCCTTGTACTGCTGCACCGTCTGGTCCACCAGATTCTGATTGCGGCGGCGGTCCACAGGAATGCCACCCAGCCATTTCATGAAACCCGTGAAGGGGAAGGGAAACAGCGAATGCTTGCCCATCCAGTACACACGCAGGCGCAACTGCAGCACCACCATCAGCATCAGGGGAAAGTCCCAGTTGCTGGTGTGCGGCGCACCAATCAGCACGAAGCGGGCACCTTCAACCGGCTTGCCCACCGACTTCCAACCCAGCAGCTTCAACAGAACGATGGCCAGCGCGCGCAGGAGGGGGGTAATGAGGGGAGTGTTGAAGACGGTGCGGCGCATGGCTCACCAGTTCTGCACAAAGTCAGCGACCGACAGTTCCCGCGGCGCACGCGGCGGAACGTCAGGGTGGCCGACGTAAAGGAAAGCAATCAGCTTTTCATGTGCTGCGAGACCCAGGCCATCGCGCACGGCAGGGTGCACAGCAAAGGGGCCGGTACGCCAGACGGCGCCGATACCCAGTGCATGGGCCGCCAGGAGCATGGCATGGGTGGCGCAGGCGGCGGCCATGTCCTGTTCGAGCACAGGAATCTTGGGATGTTCCGCCGCACAGGAGATGCTGGCGATGACCAGTGGTGCGCGCAGAGCCTTGCCACGGGCGCTCTGGACCTCGTCCTCAGTCAGGCTCGGGTTTTCCGCCAGCGCGGCGCCAGCAAAAAGATCCGCCAGGCGCTGCAGAGAATCGCCCTCGATGCGCAGAAATCGCCACGGGCGCAGCTGGCCATGATCAGGTGCCCGCAGGGCTGCCTGGAACAGTGCCTGCACGGCAGCGTCGGAAGGCACCGGCCCGGAAACACGGGGAACAGAAGTACGTGAATGCAATGCGGTTAGCGCGTCCATCGAGAGCCCTGCAGCCTTGTTGTGTGTTGTGTCGGGGATGCTTGCCGGCAAGAATAGAGGAACTCGGGGCAAATTGGGAGTCGCGCTTCTGCGGTCTTCGAAGGCACTTTCTTTGTGGTATTAATTCCCACTAAAATAGTCAACAATAGCGGCTGAACCGATAACAGCCATGCGTACTTTTGAGGCCCCTGCATGAATTCCGTTGCCGACCTGATCGCCGTCAGTACTGAACGCCCCTTTTACCCTCAGGCGAAATCACGCTGGTACGGCAGGACAGCAGGCAGAAGATTGCGCCTGGTTTTCAGCTTCTACTCCCCGGATGGCAATGAAGTGGCCATGCCTCTGGCCAGCATGTCGGCCTACCTGAAGCGGGACTTTCCGTGGGTGGACGTCATTCTCAAGCCGATTCTGATCCTGCGCGATGCCGAGGCCTACAATCCCGAGAATTACGCCCGCAGCATTGCCGAATTGCAGCCTGATCTGATCGCCTTCTCAGTGATGAGCCCGCACTGGTACCCGATGGAACCCTACTTTGCAGTGCTCAAGTCGATGCTGCCCGAGCTGCCGATCTGCATCGGCGGCTATCAGGCCATGCTCTCGCAGGAGCAGACCATCGAGAATCCCAACATCGACTTCATCTGTGTCGGCGACGGCGAGTATGCCATCGGCAACCTGGTCCAGTTCCTGCGCGGCAGCAAGGATGGTCCGGTGGATGGGATGTGGGAGAAATTGTCCGATGGCGAGGTCATTCGTACCGAGCCTCACCAGATCGGGGATCTCGCGTCCCTGCCGTTCCCCGACTACGACATCTTCGCCAAAGACGGCAGGTTTGTTGATGTCAATACGTCCATCTTTGGCCCGAAGGAAAAGGTGGTGCTGCCGGTGATGACTGGCCGCGGCTGCCCCTATCGTTGCACCTATTGCTGCAACACGCCGCTGCTGGATGGCTGGAAGACCAAGAAGGAATTCCTGCGCAAGTATGATCCGGACGACATGGTCAACGAGCTGATTCGCTTGCGCGACAAATACAATGTCGGCTATTTCGAGTTCTGGGATGAGCTGTTCCTGTCCAATCTGAAGTTCGTGCGCGCCTTCTTCGAGATTTACAAGGAAAAGATCCGCCTGCCGTTTTCCATCAATTCCCGCGTGGAAGTGATGAACGAGAAGTTCTGTGAGTCGGCTGCAGAAGCCGGGTGTCACACAATCTGGTTCGGCATCGAGAGTGGCGACGAGAAATACCGCACCAGCTTTCTGGGCCGCAAGATGACGAACCAGCAGATTGTGGACGCGGCAGAGAACTGCAAGAAGGCCGGCATCAACCGGCTGACGTTCAACATCGTCGGCATGCCCCTGGAGACAGCGGAAAACATGCGTCAGACCCTGGAGCTCAACCGTCGCATCGCCCCCGAATTCTTCTTCTTTTTCCCGTACATTCCGCTGCGTGGCACGCCACTGTATGACCGCGCCGAAGCGGAAGGGCTGCTGCTGACCAGCAAGAAGAACCTGCACTATCTGTCGGCTGCCAATGACAAGCAGTTCACGCTCAACATGAAGGAGCGTCCCGACCTGCTCACAGCCGAAGACTACAACACCATCTGTCAGGAGATGCTGGCCTTCCAGGAGAGCAACAACCGCCTCAGTCTGGACGACGACACTGGCCGGCCCGTGCGGGCAACAGTGGAAGACAAGAGTTTCAGCCTGATTGATGACGCGCAGAAGGCAGCGCTGGAAGAGAATCGTGAAGCGGCAGCCGCGGTGGAGTCTCCGGTCAAGGTGTATGAGCCTGCGGCAGTGGCTCTGGCTGATCCGGTGCCGGCGAAAGACAGCGGCGTGCTGTCGGGGCTGCGCAGTCTGTTTCGAAATTGAGAGCGTCCGCTCCCTGTTGAAATCATGTGGGAGCTTGCTTGCAAGCGAATTGTTCGCGGGCGAGCCCGCTCCCACAAGCGTTCAGCTCCTACAAGCATCCAGCTCCCAGAGTCAGCTCCCACCATCCGCTCCCACAAGCAGTCGACCTATCTCGGATAATCAGCAATCGCCTTCTGGAAGCTGCGCCACGACAGCACCGCCATCAGTGCATTGCCCAGCAGGGCTCCACCATAGAAGCCCCACAGCCCGAACAATTCACTCCCGGCCCAGGCCAGCGGCACGTAGAACACGAAAAAGCGGGCAATGCTCAGATACAGCGCCACCATGGGCTTGTGCAGGGCATTGAACGCCGAGTTGGTCAGAATGATCACGCCCTGCAAGCCATAGCCCAGCGGCAGTATCCAGATGAACATCCGGATGCCTGCGGCCACGTTCTCGTCTTCGGTGAAAACCGCCGCAATCATTCCCGCCGTCAGTGCCAGTACCCCATAGATCAGCAGTTGCCAAAGCAGAATGAAACGCAGCGTCATGCGATAGGACTCAGCGATGCGGTCGAGCCGCCCGGCCCCTAGATTCTGGCTCATGAAGGGGGGCAGGGTGGAGGACAGCGCCAGCACCAGCAGGCTGGCGATGGACTCGATGCGTGAGCCAACCCCAAAGGCGGCTACGGTGCTTTCGCCGTAACCGGCAGCGATGGCTGTCATGACGCCGGCTGCGACGGGGGTGAGCATGTTCGCGCCCGAGGCCGGGATGCCGATGCGCAACATCTCTCTGCTGGACGAGATGAAGATCTTCAGTGAGGGAATGCCCTTGTAGATGAGTTCCAGCTTCACGATCAGGTAGTAGAACAGGTAGCTGAAGCCCACGATCCACGACACCAGGGTGGCGATCGCGGCGCCCTTCATGCCCATTGCCGGAATCGGGCCGAGACCGAAGATCAGAATCGGGTCCAACAGCGCATTGATGAGACCCGAAGCAGCCATGACCAGGCTCGGGGTGCGTGTATCGCCACAGGCGCGCAGCACACTGTTGGCTGTCGTCATCCCCACCAGGAGTGCACTGGCCGGCAACCAGATGCCCATGTAATCGCGAATCAGCGGCAGCAGATCTTCGTCAGCGCCCATCAGCAGGAAGATCTCATCCATGAACATCCACGCGATCAGCGACAGCACCAGCGCCAGCAGGATGGACGTGTAGTTGGTGACAGTTGACGCCTGCTTGGCTTTCTCGTGCTCACAGCTCCCAAGATATTTGGCCACCACCGCAGAGGTGCCGATGCCCAGGCCGATAGCCAGGCTCAGAATCATGAAAGTGACAGGGAAGGTGAAGCTGATGGCCGACAGCGGCTCAGTGCCCATCATGCTGATGAACACGGTGTCGACAAGATTGAAGGAGAAGAGCATGAACATCCCGATGATCATCGGGCCGGTCATGCGGATCAGCGTTGCCGGAATGGGGTCATCGACAAGGCTGTGGCGTCTGTGTGAGGAGCTCTCTGCCATCTGTTGACACTGAGTCAGCTTTACAACCACTGCGAAGCGCTATGCTTCCGGTAGAGATAAGAGCCTGATGTCCTGTTCTATTGTTGTTGTTGACTGCCCTTTTTCAAAGCGCTCTATCATTGCCTGCCAACCGCATCTGCAGCAGTTGCTTGAAACACTTCAGATTGCCGAACACCAGTTCGGCACTGTTGCTGACTTCCGGATTCCCTGTGGCATCGCTGATGAGCGCGCCGGACTCGTGCAGAATGAGCAGTGCTGCCGCAATGGAGGCAGGGTCATTTTCCCCCAGCCAGCCGGCATCCGCGCGTCCGGCGCCGACCCAGGCCAGGTCCAGCGCCGGGCAGCCCGTCAGGCGCACGTCGCACTGTACGCCATAGAGTTTCTGCTGCAGGCGCAGCAGCGTATCGCTGTGGGCTGCATTGTTTGCTTCAGTGCCAAGCACTGCGAGGCCGCCTTCCAGAGCACGGGCGTTGCTGGCCCGCAGGCGGTGCGTATTGACCTGGGCACCGGCGCCGCGGCTCGCCGTGAACTCTTCTCGCAGCAGCGGGTTTACAAGCACCGCATGATTGACACGCCCGGCCGTGCTCAAGGCAATCGACACACAAAAATGCGGAATGCCGCGGCGGTAATTGGCATTGCCGCACAGAGGGTCAATGATCCATACGTTCTGTGTGTCACCGCCTTTGGTGAATCCCGAGACGCGGGACTGAATACTGTATTCCGGGTGGGCTTTTTGCAGATGGAAAAGAATGGTCTTTTCGGAGTCCAGATCCATGTTGGTAATGACCTGACCGCCGCTCTCCTCGACGACGCGAACTCTGTCGAGACGGTCACTGTTGTGGGCGAGGACTTCGGCGGCATCACGTGCGGCCTTGAGAGCGATATTGACAACGGCATGCATAGTATCTGGAAACCCGGGTTTTTGAGGACGCGCAATCATAGCAAATGCCGTCTTTTTAAGCTGCTATAATCCAGTCCAGTTTTTTTGCGGCCCACAAAGGGCAGAGGGAACCCTTGTCCAACATCGAGAATCAACAGAATTGCTTCAACAATATTCGTATCGTCCTCGTCAATACCTCGCATCCCGGCAACATCGGCGCGACGGCCAGAGCGATGAAGAACATGGGACTGAGTCATCTTACTCTGGTCGACCCTGAACAGTTTCCAAGCCCGGTGGCCTCAGGCCGTGCCGTTGCTGCCGTGGACATTCTCGAGCGCGCCAAGGTGGTTGCAACGCTTGAAGAGGCTGTCAGTGACTGTGGTCTGGTGATTGGTGCCAGCGCCCGCGTGCGCAGGATTCCGTGGCCGCTGATGTCGCCCGTCGAGACTGCCGTCAAGGTGGCCGATGAGAGCAGGCTGAATCAGGTCGCCCTGGTATTTGGTCGCGAAGATTCGGGCCTCACCAATGAAGAGCTGCAGTTGTGCCATTTCCATGTGCATATCGCAGCCGACGAGAACTACAGCTCACTCAATCTTGCCGCCGCCGTGATGGTCATCTGCTATGAAGTGCGCATGGAATTGTTGCGTCGCGCGAGCCTGACTGCCCCGGCTCCGGTGCAGAACGATGAGACCATCGTCGAAGGAGTCGACTGGGATGTACCCAAGGCCACCGGGCAGCAACTCGAGAATTTCTACACCCATCTGGAACAGACCTTGGTCGACCTGTACTTCCATGACCCCGAGAATCCGCGCTTGCTGATGATGCGCATGCGTCGCCTGTTCGGCCGCATCCGGCCCGATCAGATGGAGATCAGCATTCTGCGCGGACTGTTGTCCCATGTGGACATGCTGCAGGAGCGTGCTGCACGCAACATCAGCGTCGAGCAACAGCGCCAGGAGCGCCGTGCGGCAAAGAAGGACTCTTACGGGGAACTCTGAGTCCCTGCACACCATTTGTTCTTATTCACATCAGCATCACAGGTTTGAGAAAGCATGCATTTTTTGTACGAACAGATTGCCACCGAGATCGCCGCCCGTCCCGCCCAGGTTGAAGCCGCCGTTGCCCTGCTCGATGAAGGCGCCACGGTGCCCTTTATTTCCCGCTATCGCAAGGAAGTCACAGGAGGTCTGGACGATACGCAGCTGCGCAAGTTGCAGGAGCGCCTGTACTACCTTCGTGAACTCGAAGAGCGCCGTGACGCCATTCTCAAGAGCATCAAGGAACAGGAAAAGCTGATGCCGGAACTCGAGAAGCTGATTCGCAACGTGGGTACCAAGACAGAACTCGAAGATCTTTATCTGCCCTACAAACCAAAGCGTCGTACCAAGGCTCAGATTGCCCGCGAGGCAGGCATCCAGCCGCTGGCGGACATGCTTTATGCCGAGCCGCAGCGCAATCCGGAACAGGAGGCCGAAGCCTTCCTGAATGTCGAAGCCGGTTTTGCCGACGTCAAGGCTGTGCTGGACGGCGCTCGCCACATCCTGATCGAACAATTCAGTGAAGACGCGAAACTGCTTGGTCAGCTGCGGGAGTACTTCTGGCAGAAAGCGCAGATCATCTCCGAACTGGTGCCGGGCAAGGAGCAGGAAGGGGCCAAGTATCGCGATTACTTCGAATTCTCTGAAGCGTTGGAGAAAATTCCCTCGCACCGCGCCATGGCCCTGTTCCGTGCGCGCAAGGAAGGAATCCTGCTGTTGAATGTGGACATCAAGGATCTGGACAACGCACAGCGTCATCCCTGCGAAACATTGATTGCCGGATTCTGGAACGTCCGCAATCAGAGTCGCGCCGCCGATGCCTGGTTGCTCGATGTCGTGCGCTGGACGTGGCGGGTCAAGTTGCAGAGTCATCTGCAGACTGACTTCCTCACGCAGATCCGCGAGCGCGCCGAAGAAGATGCCATCGATGTGTTCGCCAAAAACATCAAGGACCTGCTGCTGGCGGCCCCGGCGGGCAAGAAAGTCACCATCGGCCTCGATCCTGGTTTGCGCACGGGAGTGAAGGTCTCCGTCGTGGACGAGACAGGCAAGGTGCTCGACCACACGGCGATCTTCCCGACAGCGCCACAGAATCGCACGGCGGACGCTGCAAAAGTGCTGCTGGATTTCTGCAAGCGTTACGGCGTGGAGCTGATCAGCATCGGCAACGGCACGGCTTCGCGGGAGACTGACCAGTTCGTGGCAACCCTGCTCAAGGCTCACCCCGAACTGCGCATCAAGCGCGTGATCGTCAACGAAGCAGGGGCTTCGGTGTACTCAGCATCCGAGCTGGCCGCACTGGAGTTTCCCGATCTGGACGTCACCATTCGTGGCGCGGTTTCCATCGCGCGGCGTCTGCAGGACCCGCTGCCCGAACTGGTGAAGATCGACCCGAAGTCCATCGGTGTTGGGCAGTATCAGCACGATGTCAGTCAGGTGAAACTCGCGCGCAGCCTTGACGCCGTGGTGGAAGATTGCGTGAACGCAGTGGGCGTCGACGTGAACACAGCTTCGGTGCCCCTGCTCAAGCGCGTGTCCGGACTGAACCAGACGCTGGTCAACAACATCATCGAATTCCGCAATGCCAACGGGCGTTTCCGCAGTCGCAACGATCTCAAGAAGGTGCCACGTTTTGGCGACAAGTCCTTCGAGCAGGCGGCGGGCTTTCTGCGTGTGAACGAGAGTGAGAACCCGCTGGATGCCTCGTCGGTACATCCTGAGTCCTACTGTGTTGTGGAGGCCATTGCGAAGCGCAACAAGCGCGACCTCAAATCCATGATTGGCGACTTGACGTTCATTCGTTCGCTGCATCCGCAGGACTATGTCACTGCCGAGTTCGGGCTTCCAACAGTGCAGGACATTCTGCGCGAACTGGAGAAGCCCGGCCGCGATCCGCGACCCGAGTTCAAGACGGCGGAGCTGCGGGACGGTGTCGAAAAAATCAGTGACCTGGTGCCGGGCATGGCGCTGGAAGGCACTGTCACCAATGTCACCAACTTTGGTTGCTTCGTCGATGTGGGCGTGCACCAGGACGGTCTGGTGCACATTTCAGCGATCTCGGAAAAATTCATCAAGTCGCCCCACGAGGCCGTGAAAGCGGGCGACATCGTCAAGGTGAAGGTGCTGGAAGTGGATCTGGAACGCAAACGCATCGCCATGACCATGCGTCTGAGTGACGAGTTGCCAGCGGCAGGTGCGGCGACGGCGGGCAGACAGGGAGATTCCTCGCGCCGCAATCAGACCCAGTATGCCGAGCGCCAGAAGAAGGACTTCGAGGCCGCTGCTGCGAACAAGCGCCAGACCGGCACGATGGCGGCTCTGTTCGAGCAGGCCCTGAAGAAAAAGTAAGGCCTGGAGTTGTGAGCAGGCTCTGCGGGAGCCTGCGGGTGGGAGCTTGCCTGGCTGGGCGGCAGCGTGCCAGTGGGAGCTTGCTTGGCTGGGGGGGCATCTGACTGTGGGAGCTTGCCTGCAAGCGAACAATTCCACTCGTGTGGCACCATACCAGGCCCCGGGCGGCAGTCCTCCCGTTCAGCGGCATAAAAGACCCGCACCGAGTGAGCAAAGAGACCGTGGCTCTTTGCGATGCGAGGGCATCGGGGAGCGATGCGGGTCAGCCGCAGAACGGGAGGGCTGCCGCCCGGGGCCGGCTCGCCACATCAAATCTGTTCGCTTGCAGGCAAGCTCCCACAGTCAGCAGTTCGCTTGCCAGTAAGCTCCCACAATCAGCTGTTCGCTTGCAGGCAAGCTCCCACACACCCCTTTCACAGGCAAGTCTGGCCTCAGAACTTGTATACAAACCCCGCATTGACGGCCCGCTCTGTCCCTACATAGATACCTTGTCGCAGACTGGTGATATGGCGGCGGTCCGACAGATTCTTGATGCTGGCACTGAACGTGAGCTGGCTGTTCACTTCATACACCGCATTCAGATCCAGCAGCGTGTAACTGTCGATGCGGCCTGTGAAGAAGCCCGTCAGGTTCTCGCGTATCGCCACGGTGTTCTGCACGTCCGTGAACTGCTCGCTCGTGTGATGCAGGTTCACCGAAGAGCGCAGCCTCCCCATCTGGTGACTCAGGCTCAGGTTGGCCGTCCATTCCGGCGTATAGGTGATGCGGTTGCCGTCCGGCGTGGTGATGGCTCCAGTGGCACTGTAGCGGTTGCCAGCGAATTCGGCGTCCGGAATCCACGTCGCATTGCCATCCACGCTGAATCCCCCGCCCAGTTCCAAACCAGCGCCGAACTCCAGACCCTGGTGCAGCGTGGCGCCGCCATTGGTGCGCTGGAACTGGCTGTTGCTGTTGGCCGGGATGATCTGGTTGTCGAAATCCATGCGGAACGCCGCCATCTCGTAACTCAGGCGGCCATCGCCACCCCGCAGCCCGATCTCCATGTTGACGGAGCGTTCAGCATCCAGTTCCTGATCCGTCAGTGCATCAAGGGCATCGGCATTCAAGGCCGGTGAGAAGGCCTTGTAGACGCTGGCGAACAGCTGCAGCCCCGGCGAGGATTGCCAGGTCAGGCCCAGACCCGGAAGGAACTCGGTATTGTCACTGCCGGCGCTGGTGCCTTGTGCAGGCGTGCGACGACGGTCCTTGCGGGTCTGCTCATAGTTCTCGATGCGCAGGCCGGCAGTCACGGCCACGGTCTCGGTCAGCTGCAGCCGGTTCTGCGCGTACAGCGCCACGCTGTCGGCGGCATCGCGCACATCGCGGCTGATGGCCCCGGTGCGCGGGGTGGCGCGCACGGCGGCGATGGTCATGTCGTCCATCGCTTCGGTCATGTAGCGCAGGCCGAGCTCGGATTCACTCTGCAGGCCGAACAGGCTGTGTTCCCACTGCAGACGGCTGTCTATGCCGGTACGCTCGAATGCGCGGTTGTTGCCGTTCAGGCTGTCAGTCTGCACCCAGGAGCGTGCGGCGCCCGAGGCGGCGGCATTGGTGCCGAAGCGCCAGTAATCGCGCCAGGTCTCGCTGGAATAGACCAGCGTGTTCAGACGCAGGGCGTCGCTGATGCGCCATTCGTGATTGAGATCGACAGCACGGCGGCCCGACAGGAGCCAGTCGTCGGGCGCGGGGTTGTCGCGGCTCTCTGCGCGGTACTCATTCAGGAACACGCCGTAATAGGAAATATTGGCGTCGCTCTTGTAATCGGACACCTTCAGGCTGACGGACTGGCTGTCGCTGATCTGCAGGCCTGTCTTGAAGATGATGTCGGACATCTCATGGCCCTTGTCCATGAAGCCGTCACTCTTTTCGCGGGTCGCGAAGATACCGAACACGGCATCGCCCGAACGCGACGTGGCACCGGCTTCCACAGAGGCTTCACGCGTATTGAAAGAGCCACCCCGCACACTCAGCTGCACACCGTCGGCAGGCTGCCGGGAAATGTAGTTGATGACGCCACCGATGGTGCTGGGACCATAGCGCAGTGACGCCGCCCCCTTGAGCACTTCGATACCTTCCATGTGCTGCACGCGCGGGTTGTAGTAGCGGCCATTGCCGACGAACAAACCCGGCGCGACGGGCACGCCGTCTTCGAGAATCAGAGTTTTGTAATCCGCAGAGCTCAGGCCGCGCATGCCGATATTGGCGACGATGGCGCTTTCTTCTTCCGGTTTGACCGTCACGCCCGGCACGGTGCGCAGCATCTCTTCGGTGGAACGCGGTTGCCGCAATTGCAGCTCTTCAATCCCTACCAGTGCGACCGCGCCCGGCTGGCGCAGGGCAGCGCCCTGGTCTTTGCCGATCACGTAGATCGCGGGCAGTTCACGCTCAGTTGCTGGGGTTTCGGATTGTGCCTGGGCCTGCATGAACAGGGATGGCACGCCAAGGAGGGCGGCGCTGGTCAGAGCGAGCGCGAGGGGCTTGCGGACAAAGCGGTGGGCTGTGGAACGGCGTTGCATGAAATTCTCCGTGACAATGATTCTTTCGGCAGGCCTCTACCGATGCGAATCATTGTAAATATGAGAATCATTATCATCAAGAGGGATTTTCGGGTAGCAGGCTTTTGGGTGAACTCAAGGTACATAGTGCCTGCCCGGAGCCTGGATCTGTGCCAGCCTTTTTGATTTGCAGTTTCGACCCTGAACGCGTAAGCGCGCGTCCCCGCAGTCGGCGAACTCTGAAGTGGCTCCACTGCCGCCCGCCGAGCCCGGTGCGGTCTCAAAGGGAGTTGTTCGCGGGCAAGCCCGCTCCCACAGGCTAGCCCGCTCCCACAAGGGCAGACTCAGCGGCGCGAGCGCGCCTTTGGCGTGCGTACAGGTGTCACCGGACGGCCCCGCGCGGAGCGCTTCTCGGCGGGCACCAGCTGGTGCGGCGCATCGCCGATCATGTCCTCGCGGCCCATGTCCTTGAGCGCCTGTCGCAGCAGCGGCCAGTTCTTCTCGTCGTGATAGCGCAGGAAGGCCTTCTGGATGCGGCGCTGCTCGATCTGTTTGACGACGCTCACTTTTTCGCTCTTGTACGTCACTTTCTTGAGCGGATTCTTGCCGCTGTAGTACATGGCCGTGGCCAGCGCCATGGGCGAGGGGTAGAAGGTCTGCACCTGGTCCGGTTTGAACTTGTTCTTCTTCAGCCACAGGCCCAGGTTCAGCATGTCCTCGTTTTCGGTGCCGGGGTGAGCCGCGATGAAATAGGGGATCAGGTATTGCACCTTGCCGGCTTTCTTCGAGAAGCGCTCGAACATGTCCTTGAAGGCATCATAGGAACCGATGCTCGGCTTCATCATCTTCGAGAGCGTGTTCTCCTCACTGTGTTCGGGGGCAATCTTGAGATAGCCGCCCACATGGTGCGTCACCAGCTCCTCCACATACTCCGGGTCGCGAATTGCCAGGTCATAGCGCAGGCCCGAGGCGATGGCCACACGCTTGATGCCGGGAATCATCCGCGCTTTGCGGTAGAGCGCAGTGGTGTGCTTGTGGTCCGTCTCCAGGTGCTGGCAGATGGTCGGGTACACGCAGGACAGGCGTCGGCAGTTCTTCTGGATCGTTTCTGACTTGCAGTTCAGGCGGTACATGTTGGCCGTGGGCCCGCCCAGGTCGGAAATGGTGCCGGTGAAGCCTGGCACCTGGTCGCGGATATTTTCGATTTCCTTGAGGATGGACTCTTCGGAGCGGCTCTGGATGATGCGGCCTTCGTGTTCGGTGATGGAACAGAACGTACAGCCGCCGAAGCAGCCGCGCATGATGTTCACGCTCGTCTTGATCATGTCATAGGCAGGTATTTTCGCATCGCCATATACCGGATGCGGACGGCGCTGGTACGCCAGGTCGAACACGCCATCCATCTCGTCGGTTTCCAGCGGTATGGGCGGCGTGTTCACCCAGATTTCCTTGGTGTCGTGCTTCTGCACCAGCACGCGGGCGTTGTAGGGGTTGGCCTCCTGGTGCAGCACGCGGGACGCATGGGCATACAGCGCCGGGTCATTGCGCACCTTGTTGAAGGAGGGCAGACGGATGTAGGTGGTGTCCTTGTCCAGATCATTCTTGCGGTGCAGCGGCATGGGGATGATGCGCACAGGGCTTGGCGCGTCGGCCTCCACGGGCTCTTCCTTGGTGGCGCAGCTCTGGGTCTCCGGGTCCTTCATCTCGTAGGGGTTGGGAATGGCGTCGATCTTGCTGGGCCAGTCGATGCGGGTAGAGTCGATCTCGGTCCAGCCCGTCGGCACGGCGTCGCGCACGATGGCGGTGCCGCGGATGTCCGTCATGTCCTTCAGGCTCTCGCCCGCCGCCAGGCGGTGTGCCACTTCCACCACGGCACGTTCGGCATTGCCGTAGAGCAGGATGTCGGCATTGGAATCGATCAGCACGGACTTGCGCACCTTGTCACTCCAGTAGTCGTACTGGGCGATGCGGCGCAGGCTGGCCTCGATGCCGCCAATCACAATGGGCGTCTTGTAATAGGCCTCGCGGCAGCGCTGGCTGTACACAATCACCGAGCGGTCCGGCCGCTTGCCTGCTTCGCCGTGGGGGGTATAGGCGTCATCGGTGCGGATGCGCAGGTCCGCCGTGTAGCGGTTGATCAGCGAGTCCATGTTGCCGCCAGTCACGCCGAAAAACAGGTTCGGTTCGCCCAAAGCCTTGAAGGGTTCGGCCGAATCCCAGGCCGGCTGCGCGATGATGCCCACGCGGAAGCCCTGGGCCTCCAGCATGCGGCCAATGACGGCCATGCCGAAGCTGGGATGGTCCACATAGGCATCTGCCGTGACGATGATGATGTCGCAGCTGTCCCAGCCCAGTGCGTCCATCTCGGCTCGCGACATCGGCAGATAGGGCGCAGTGCCATAGCACTCCGCCCAGTACTTGGGCCAGGAGAACAGGTGGCGGGGAGCAGACTGCTGGCGGGCTTGCGTGGCTTGTTGGTTCATGGTTGTCCGGGGGTCAGAAAGCGCAAAAAAGGTTCCAGCGGGAAGCGCTGATTGTTCAATGTCAGGCTGCCATCGTGCAGCCCGGCATTCAAGGTAATGGTGTCCTGGTCGCGCAGCAGCAGTCCCTGAGTGACATACGTTGCCACTGCGGGTGCCAGTGGACCGCCGGCGAAGGCAGCTTCGTTCACAGCCAGCGCCAGCGTGACGCGCACCACCCGCAGTGCCCGCGCCAGGCTCACGCGGCGCGTGGTCAGGGCGCTGGGCTCGCCGGGCCAGTGCAGCGCAAGTTCCCCGCGCACGCTGTGGCCATCCAGTAGTAAATCGACCTGGGTGTTCTGCGTGAAGGGGTGCTGGGCCAGCGCCAGCGTGAAGTCCTGACTCTGCGCAGCGACATAGGTCTGCAATTCGGCGGGCGGCATCACGCTCAGCAAGGGCTGGGTGTCGCGCAGCAGTGTCAGATAATCCACTACCAGCTTCTGGTCGATGCCTTCCAGGCGCGCATCCACCTTCAGCTGTGTCACCGCCAGCGAGCTCTGCAGTGCATCAATCTCCAGGTTCTGCCGCAGGTTCAGCGTCGGGCCACGGCCATCCACACCGGGTGTCGCACTGGCTGAATAAATCAGGCGAATGCCCTGCAGGGTCACATTCTGTGCCTGGGCAGACTGCGAAACCATCGCGAATTCATCGGCGAAAATTCCCAGTGTGCCTGGGAGGGGGGAATGGGCGAGGTTTTCACTGTTCATTTGAATGACAGGGGCAACCACTTCCAGTGCCATGAAGGGGTCGCTGATGCTGAGGCGGGTGGAACGCGCCTCCAGACTCAGCTGGCCGGAACGCTGAATGTCGAGAGCCACACGCAGGTCGGCCAGTGTGGTGCGGGTTCCCGATCCTTCCAGTGACCAGGAGCCGTTCTCCAGCAGGCCGTGCAGCGCGCCGTCGAAACCCGCCACTACCGTGATCACGCTGTCGGTGAATCCGCTGCCGAGCTCGGGGTGCAGCGTTGCCGCCACAAATCCCACACCGAAACCGCCGGGAGTGAGCAGCAGAGGCCCGTGCTGCACGTTCAAGTCGGCCCGCAAAATGACTGTAGGATATTCGACACCGCCAATGACAGGGTTCGACACTTCGATCTCGCCGCTGCTGGCAAACCAACCGTTGTCCAGGCGCAGCTGCAGCGCAGGTTGCCCGGTCAGTTCCTGCAGGCGTGTCTGGGTGCTGATGTCGGCAAGCTGCAAACCAACCAGCGCGGGTGTCAGCAGCGCCAGTACCAGGAGGATGCTTCCCGTCATCAGGAGTAGTTTTTTCATGCGTAAGTCTGCAATTTTCTGCCGGCATTGTGATGCGAGGCGCACAGCTTAACAGGATTAGTCTGCGCGCGGTTGCGTCATGCCCCCCGCTTTGATTAGAGTTCACTCAGAAGAGCTCATCTGCCGCCGTGCAACAGAGCTCCGCGAACCTCACCTCGACAGGAAATGCGCATGCTTCTCTCGTACTGCCTTGCTGGAAAACTCCCCCAAAAATCACTGTTGTACACAAGCATTGCAGCGGCACTGTTCAGCGTTCCTGCCCACTCCCAGACCGACACTCCCGATATAGACGAAGTCCTCGTGACAGGCTCGTATCTGCGTGGAAGTCCTGTCGATGGCCCTTCGCCGGTGCAGGTGATTGACCGCGCCGGGATCGAAGCCCAGGGCGCTGCACAGATCTGGGATGTCATCAAGAATCTGCAGGTCAATTCCGGCTCCATTTCCAATCCCGGTTCAGGTGAGGAAGAGTTCATTGAAGGCATCGCCAACGTCAATCTGCGCAATCTGGGTGAGAATTCGACACTGACACTAGTCAACGGCCGGCGCCAGGTGTCAGCTGCAGCCACCACGCGCAGCGGTGGCGAGATGGTGGACATCAACGCCATTCCACTGGTCATGGTGGAGCGCATGGAGGTGCTGACTGATGGCGGCTCTGCGCTGTACGGTTCCGATGCCGTGGCGGGTGTGGTCAACATGATCATGCGCACCGAATTCGAGGGACTTGAGCTGTACGCCGACATTCAGAATGTGGAAAAGGCGGGCAGCCTGTTCGACAAGACGGGCAGCGGCATCTGGGGGTGAGCGAGTGCGTCGGGCGACACCCATCTGGTACTCGCCGGAGAGCGCTATGAGCGCGACCCGGTGTCCGTCATGGACGCGCGCTATTTTGATGAGGACTCCCGCTTCAACGACATCGTGGGCAGTACCCCCACCGCCGCAACGGCAGTGTTCAACAGCCCGGCACTCGGCGCCAACTTCAACATGGCCTATGTGAACAGCGCCGCCACTGCACGCAACATCGCCGAGGGCGGATTGTCTGAACCGGTATACACCGACCCGCTGTGCAGAAGTCTGCGCTCAGCCAGTGGCGACCCGTTCTTTGTTGGCAGCCGCAATGACGATCGCGGTGAGAATGCCGGCAGTTGCCGCGAGTTCACCGATGCGTGGGAGAACATGACGGTGGGCATGAAGCGCGACAGCCTTGCCGGGTCTTTCTCGCATCGCTTCAGCGAACGGGCCGAGTTCTACTCGTTTGCCCAGTGGTCCGATTCGCGCATTCTGCGTTCCGATTCCGGCGCCATCAGCGCGCGCGGTCCTACAGTCTTTCTTGCCGCGCCGGGTTCGCACATCGGCAATCCGCTGTTCGGCGGCTATGCAGTCGGGCAGACCGCGGAGCTGGGATTTTTCGCCCCGGCAGCAGGCCTGAAGGCGCCCACCTCGGTGCCCAACGCGCCCAATGCACTGGCCAATGGCGGCATGAATGTGCCCATGTTTGCCAACGTCCGGCTGAACACGCCACGCACTGGCGGCGACAGCAATGTCAGCGACACCAACACCCTCAGTGTGCAGACCGGACTCAAGGGCGAGTTTACGGCCTTTTCTGACCGGGAGTTCACGTACGATGTCGGTCTGTCATGGAGCGGCACCAGCTTCGAACAACGCTATCGCACGCTGCAGCGTGACCGCACCGAGCTGGCAGCCAATGGCCTGGGCGGTCCGGGCTGCACGCCCAATGGCACGAAGAGTTTCGACTTCCGACATTTCCCAGGCCCGGCGGGCGGGCTGTTGCCGACATTCTGGAACGTGGCCAACGGCGCCATCGGAGACGGCCTGACGCAGACGTTTTTTCCCGGCTTTGTATTCATGAGTCGCGAGAGCCTGTCGCTGGCGCTGACCAGCAACAATCATGGCCGCGATGGCTGCCAGTTCTACAACCCCTATCTGACAGCGCTCACCAATCCTGCGCTGGCCAACTCCCGGGAACTTGCAGACTGGATGAGCCCCGAGCTGTTGCGAGCCGACAAGCGCAACACGCTGGGTGTGCTGGATGCGGTGGTGACAGGCGAGCTCTTCGAGCTGGATGGCGGTACGGCGCAGTTTGCCGCAGGGGCGCAGTACCGGCGCCAGATCAACAAGTCGCGTGCACCAGAGCTCAATCTGCCAGGCCTTCCCAATGCCATTCTTGGCTATGACAATCGTGGCGTGCCCGATGACTTTCATTATCTGAGCAACAACCTGGAATGCTCCTACTGCATTTTCAACTACGGGAACGAGCGCAATGTGAAGGCAGTGTTCACCGAGCTGTCCTTGCCGGTGATGGAAGATGTGGAAACCCAGATGGCGTTGCGCTGGGAAAGTTATGGGGGAGGCATTGGCAGCGAACTAACGCCCAAGCTCGCGGCAAGCTGGCGGGCAAGGGATGCCCTGCTGCTGCGCAGCTCCTGGTCACAGTCATTCCGGGCGCCCAATGTCGGCATCGTGCAAGAAGGTTTCGAGGCGGCCAGCATTACCTTCCGCGATCCGTTGCGCAATCAGGCCGTGCGTGCAGGCCTGCTGCCGCCCACCAATGAACATGCGCAGCCGAATCAGACCTACACGCTGGGAGCCCCGGCGCCAGAGGTGGGCAACGAACGCGCCGACACCTTCTCGGCAGGCTTTCTGTGGACGCCGGATGGAGCGCTCGATGGCCTCAGCGTCAATGCCGATTTCTGGCGCTTCGAACTTGAAGACAAAGTACTGCCGCAGCCGGGCATTTCGGCGATTGCCGGGGAACTCGCCGCTTTCCAGAAGGCCGCCGCGAATCCCGCGAACTACGTTCTCAACAGTTCTCTTTCTGGCAATACCTCCACTCCTTATCAGGCCTGCATTCCGGCGGCTCTGGAAGCGCAGTTCGGGCGCAGCTCGGAACAACGGCTGGACTGCGTCGTCGATCCGCGCCGTTATGAAGTGCCAGGCGTTGTGCGTTCGTTCGGGTCACCCGTGGCGCAGCTGACCACCACGGTGCTGAGCACCATCAATGCCGGCACAATCCTCACGGACGGCGTGGATGTAAAGGTGGGTTACCGCTGGCAGAACGACATGGGGGATTTCCGCCTCGCTCTGGACTACACGCATGTGCGGCAGTATCGCCTGAAGGATGTGCCAGGTCTGGAACTGGGGCTGCTGGAATCCGGCAAGTTTGACGCCGCCGGTACCACGGGCGATGGCAGTCTGGTGCGTTCACTGCCGGACAACCGGGGGTCCGTGAGCTTGTTCTGGTCACAGGAGCAGCACGATGTCTCGGTGATCACGCGTCTGATCGGCTCTTACCGGGACTTGTCCTATGAGAACATCTGGACTATGGGCAGCGATGCTGTGCGGGCGCTTGCCAGCAAGCAGATCGCCAGTTATCAAAGTTGGGACTTGCAGTAAAGCTACTCCCATGACTGGGACAACACGCGCTTTGGCAGCGCCGTGGTGACCCTGGGGGTGCTGGATGCCTTCAATGCGGAGATTCCCCATCGGGAAGATGGCCTGGTGAATTACGACGCCAGTGTGTTTGATGGTCGCGGACGGCGCCTGTACGCCCGCGTGCTGCTGCAACTATAGTCTGCGCATTTCGATGTGGGGGATGCCGTCTTCGTCGTACACCTGCGAAGTGTGCGCGAAGCCCAGCGCGCCGTAGAAATCCTTGAGATACAACTGCGCAGAAATGCGGATGCCCTCGCCGGCGTAGCGCTGGTCGCAGCAGGCAATGGCGCGCTGCATCAGCGCCAGGCCCAGTCCGCGCCCGCGGTGGCTGGCGGCGGTGCACACACGGCCGATGGACGGTTCCGCATACTTCACGCCCGGTGCCAGAATGCGGCAGCAGGCGACGATGTCTGCCCCCTGCGTGGCGAACAGGTGCAATGCCCCCGGGTCTCTGCCATCCACATCCAGATAGATACTGTTCTGCTCCACGGCAAACACTTCCTGCCGCAGCCGCAACAGGGCATGCAACTGCAGCAGGCTCAGCGCGTCGAAGGGCAGGCAGTGCCAGGCGTAGCCGTCATTTTCCCCCTGGCTCATTCCTGCACCGTCATGCTGCTGTGAACGCTGACCCCCGCGCTGTCCACAATTTCCACGGTGACCGGAATCCCGTGCCGCACACTCTGCGTTACCGTGCAGAAGTTCTCGAAAACGTCCACCGCCTTGCCAAGGCCTGGCAGGGACGCCTGGGGCACCCCAAGGCGAATCTGCACCGCGAAGCCCGTCACCCGGCGAAAGCGGTCCACCCGCTCGACGTTGCCCGTCACGGTGGCACTAAGCTCGCCCGGATCTTCCTTGTGCTTGCGCAGTGCAAACAGCAGACTTGCCGAGAGGCAATTGGCCACGGCGGCCGCGAGCATGGCCGAGGGATTGGGGCCTTCGCCGCCGCCCAGGGGCTCCGGTTCATCCGTCAGCACATTGCCAAACGCGCCGAAGTCGATCTGGAAAAGGAAGTTCTCGATGCGTTTGAGTGAAATAGTGAACTGGCTTTCGTCCATGGTGGAAAAGTCTCGTGGCGTGTTGAAAGGGGCGCTTGCAGGGAGCAGGCTTGCTTGTGAAAGTGGGTTTGCTTGTGGCAGTGGACTGCCTGTGGGAGCGGGTTTGCTGTGGGAGCGTGCTTGCCCGCGAACTTGGTAAAAGTCAGTTCGCGGGCAAGCACGCTCCCACAGCAAACCCGCTCCCACAAGCAGGGCCCGCTCCCACTCAGGGCGTATCATCGCCCGGCGAGGGCAGGTCTGCCAACCGCGCACGGACATCCTCGAGCATCGCAGTGTCGGTGTCCGGCAGGGCGGACAACAGTCTCAAGGCCTCGCGGTACTGCGGGGCGGCCAGGGCGTACAGCGCCAGATGGCGATAGAGATCACCCAGTTGCAGCAGGGTCCGGGCATTGCGGACATGCCCCTCGCCCAGCGCGCGCTGATTGATCTGCAGGGCCCGCTTGTACAGCGGTTCGGCCGACTGCAGTTCCCCTTGCGCCACGTACTGATCGGCAAGCCGGTGCAGATCCCTTGCCAGCAGGGGCTCAAGTCCTATCCGACTGGCGCTGTAACTCTCCAGCAGGCCGGTGAACAGGCCCTCCGCCTCGTTGCCCCGGCCCTGCCGGGTCAGCAGCACCCCCAGGTTGCGTGCTGCAATGCGGGTATCCGGGTCGTCTTCCCCCAGCATTTGTGCATACAGGGCAAGGGCCTGGCGCAGCAGCGGCTCGGCTTCCTCGTAGCGGCGCAGCATGGCCAGTGTGGCGCCCAGATTGCTTGCCGACGCCGCGACTGCGGGATGGCGCGTCCCCAGCGCGGTTTCGTCGATGTTCAGAGCCCGGCGGTAATGATCTTCGGCATCGGCATACTGCCCCCGGCGCACCTGCAGCCCGGCCAGCAGGCTCAGGGCGGTGGCCACGTCGGGGTGCTCGTCGCCGGCCGCGCGCTCCTCCAGATTGAGAGCACGAGTCAACATGGGCAACGCATCGTCCAGACGGCCCTGTTCCTGATACAGAAGCGCCAGATGCTGGAGGTTCACCACGGCGGTCGGCTCGTCCGGCTGCTGACCGAAACGTTTGGGGTCAGCATCCAGCAGGCGTTTGTTCAGAGGCTCTGCCAGCACGTAATTGCCGGCACGGAAATAGAATCCCGCCAGCGTTTCAGAATCCATGGCAGTGTAAGGCTGGCCGCCGGCAAGAGACTCCTCCAGGCGATTCAGGGTCACCAGCCCTTCCTGTTGCGCTACCTGTCCCTGGGCGGGGCCCGGGAGCAGGCCGCCCGCCAGCAAGGTCAGCAGGCTCAGCAAGGCCGCAGAAAATCGCAATGTCATGGACGTCTCCGCGGAGCGCGAGGTTGACTTGATCCAGCGCACTGCACGTGCGCCCGGGCACAGAGTATGATCCTCCGAGGCACAACGCGCCAAGCACCCCGATCTTGATTCCGACAAGAGACCTCACCATGTTCGAGACCGCAGAACTCGGCCGCCACATCAGCAAGAAAGCCTTCAGCGAAGCCGAGCCCGTGCTGCAGACCAAGCTTCTGGAGATACAGCGGGCCATCCGGGAGGCCAACGTACCGGTGATCATTCTGGTGTCAGGCGTGGAAGGCGCCGGCAAGGGGGAAGTCGTCAACCTGCTCAACAAGTGGCTGGATGCCAAGACTTCCGGCGTGATCAACGCAGGAGTGCCGCTGACGGGCTTCTCCGACCTGATTGCGCAGGCCGGCAACCCTGAGATCAAGTGGACGCTCTCGGCCACCTGGAGCCGCGGCCCGATGCAGGTGGGATTCATGACCCAGTACACGGATGACGTGATACAGCCCACGGTGCTGGACGCCGCGCGCAATCCCTGGGAGGTGGATTCTCTGCAGACCTACAACCTGTATGCACAGTACAGCCTGTCAGGTTTCCTTGGCGGTGAGTCCAGCGTGCGTATCGGGGCACGCAATCTAACCGACGAGCAGCCACCACTGGCCTCGGGTGGTTACCTGGGCAACCTGCACCAGCCCCAGGGCCGTTATTCCTACGCGAGCGTTCGCCACTCGTTCTGATCGACCTTGCAGCGCCTGCGCCCCGGGGACTCACCCCGGGGCGCTTGCCTGTTCCTGGTGCCCCTTGCTTGTCCCCGGGGTATGTAGCACATTCAGACCGTTCCATTCGAATTCAGGAGAACACCCATGATTGCAGGAATACCGTCTCTTTCCGCCTTGCGCCGCGCATTGCAGTTGACACTTGCCGTGCTGCTCAGCATGGCCTCGGCCACTGCCCAGGAACGTGTGCTGATCGACGTTGAAATGACCGAAGGCACCAATATGGCGGCGGCCCTGTCGCCGGATGGCGAGACCTTGATTCTGGCGATCCAGGGCACGCTGTGGTCGGTGCCAGCCACGGGTGGCACGGCAACGCAGATTACGCCTGCGGAGATGGATGCACAGGAGCCGGTGTGGAATCCCGATGGCGAAAGTATCGCCTTCTATGGTTTCGTGGCGGATGCCTTCTCCGTGTGGACAGTGGCACCCGATGGCAGCGATCTGGAACGGCTGCCCGATGGCGGCGGCGATTCCCGCTATCCGTCCTACAGCAACAATGGCAGCACGCTTTACTACGCCAGCGACGAGAATGGCGGCTACTCCCTCTGGTCCACCAACCTGGACAGCGGCGTGCGCACCAAACTCACCACGGCCGAGGAGACCGGCTATGTGATGCCTGACACTGCGTACTTCTCCGGCAATGGCAATGCGGTTTACCCGGCACTCTCGCCCGATGGCACTCTGCTGGCCTATGTCATCGACGGACCCGAGAACATTCTGCTGGTGCGCTCGCTGACGCCCGGCACTCAGGCGCGGGAAGTGTACCGCGCACCGCTGCTCGGCGCGCCGCTGTGGTCTGCCGATGGCATGGACCTGTATCTGGTGGGCATCGGCGATGACACCAGCTATCTGGCCAGTGTCCGCGCTGATGGCCGTGGCATGACCCGCCTGGTGGATGGTGGTGACGTGTTCCCCTTCCGGCCATCGCAAGCGCCGGATGGCACCCTTTACTATACGGCTGACGGCGGCGTGAAAACCGTGTCGCCCACCGGTGTGGCAGGGCCTTCCGTGGCTTTCTCTGCCACAGTGACGCTGGATCGCACGCCCTACGAACGCCGCACCTATGACTTCACCGATCAGACGCCGCGCGACGCCCTTGGCATCGTTGACCCGGTGCTCTCGCCCGATGGCAGCCAGGCTGCGTTTACCGCACTGGGTGACCTGTGGATGGCCGACCTGGAGGCTGGCACACCGGCACGCAATATCACTGACGACGTCTACATCGACATGTCGCCGAGCTGGTCACCCGATGGCACGCAGATCGCCTTCGTGTCCGACCGTGAGGGCAAGGCCGACATCTGGCTGCTGGACATCGCCAGCGGCGAACAGCGCCGCATCACTGATGTGCCCAAGCCCGCAAATTCGCCGGTGTGGTCACCCGATGGCACGAAGCTGGCGTATCTGGCCGACAGCGGCAACAGCGTCTTCATCTCGGCCACTGTCAACGTGCTGGACCTGGCGACGGGCGCCGACATCATCGTCGCGGACACCATCTTCGGGCCGAGCGTGCCCAGCTGGTCGCCCGATGGCAGCAAGGTGGTGGTGTATTACCGCGAGCCCATGAACAGCCGCTTCCGCGAAGGCAAGAATGTGTTGTATGTGCTGCCTGCGGACGGGCAGGGCGAAAAGCTGATGATTTCCCCGGTGGAAGGCAAGTCACTCGGGCGTCGTCAGCACAACCGGCCTGCGTGGTCCAGCACCGGCGAGATCGTCTATCGCATTGATGGCGCCCTGTGGTCGGCGCCGATGAGTTCCGAAGGTGAGTTGGGGGATTCCACGCTAATCGCAGCAGCAGGGGAGAACCCGAGCTGGTCTGCCGATGGCAGCAAGCTGATCTTCATCGACGGGCAGGACATGCATCTGTATGACAAGGCCTCGGGCGAGACCACACAGCTGGACATCAAGCCCCAGTGGACGCAGGCACTGCCGGAAGCGGCGTTCACCATCCGTGCAGGACGCATGTATGACGGCTTCTCCGACATGTGGGTACCCAGCGTCGACATCGTGGTACAGAACGGCGTGATCACGGATGTGCGTCAGGCAGGCCTCAGTCAGCCCACAGGCACCCTGATCGATGCCTCCGAGCAGTTCGTCATGCCCGGCCTGATCGAGAACCATACGCACCAGTCCATCACGCAGGGCATCATGCTGGGCAATATGTATCTGTGTCATGCCATCACGTCGCTGCGTGAAACTGGCGATGACCCCTACCATGCGGTGGAGCGCCGTGAGTCCGAGGCCTCCGGCCGTCGTCCGGGGCCACGTGTCTTTACAGCGGGTCCGTTGAACGAGGGTACCCGGGTGTCCTACGGCGTGTCGGAGACAGTGGAAGATCTGGTGCGTATCGAAGACTCCTCGCGCTTGTCCACAGAGCTCCAGCTGAACATGTACAAGAGCTATGTCCGGCAGGATTACGCCGTGCAGAAGCGCGCGATTGAACTGGCCCATGAGGCCGGCATCCCCGTGTCGTCCCATGAACTGTACCCGGCGGTGGCCAATGGCGCCGACCAGATGGAACACCTGTCGGCCACCAGCCGTCGTGGTTTCTCCATGAAGGCCTCACGCCTCGATCGTTCCTATCAGGACGTGATCGCACTGATCACCAAGTCCCGCGTCATCGTCACGCCCACCATGGCATTGTCCGAGCGTGGCAGTGATCTGGCGATCCAGCAGGACATTCTGAAGCGCATCGTGGATGGTGGCGGCCGCATCGTGGCAGGCACGGACTCGCCCTTCGTGGGTCACGCCGACTCACTGCACCGCGAACTGGAGATCTATGTGGGGGCCGGGCTGACAGTGGCTCAGGCGCTGCGCTCTTCCCAGAGCGACGCGGCAGAAGCCCTGGGTGCCGGCTCGCAGCTGGGTCGCATCGCCCCCGGCTACATGGCAGACCTGGTGGTTCTCAATGCGAATCCCTTCGACGACATCGGCAACGTGCGCGACATTCACACGGTGATGAAGAACGGCGAAGTGGCCTGTCTGAATCCGCAATAGGCAGCCCTAAGGCTTGCTGTCTTCAGCAAGCCTCAGGCAAAACGCACTGCAAACTGTTCCAGAGGACGGCGGTATTTCGTCTTGAACTGGCCTGGATCTGCAGGGCTTCTTGTTCCATAGGCAAGAATGACGGAACTGGTGAGGGAGTGTTCCGCGAGGCCCAGTTGCTCGTCATAACTGGCGATTTCGAATCCTTCCATCGGGCATGCATCAATGCCCAGCATGGCACATCCCGTCAGCAGGGTCCCGAGTGCCAGGTAGGCCTGTTTGTGTGCCCACGTCTGGAAGTCCTGATCCGTTGGCAGTCTCGCCATGAAGCGCTGATGGCGTATCGCGAGCTCTGCCTCCGGCACTGGCGGGATCAGTCCCATGGCCATCATCTGATTGATATGGCCGGTAAAGGTGTCGAGGCTCAGCTGGCGATAGATCGCCAGGACGAACAAGCCATCGGCACTGTTGATCTTGTCCTTGTTCATCATGGAATGATCGGCCAGCTTTGCCAGCAACTCCCGATTCTGGACATGCACCAGCTTGTAGGGCTGCAGACCTGCAGCCGATGGGGACAGATGAGTGGCCGCCACGAGGGTCTCAATGTCTTCGTCGCTGGTGCGACGGTTTCCATCGAACAGTTTTACGGCATATCGCCATTGCAATTGTTGAAGCAGATCCATGGGGTCTCCGTTGTAAGGTAGATGATTCAGTTGGAATTCGAGGCTTGAAGCGCGGCACCACGCTTCAGGAAGGTCTCTTCATACTCTGGTACTTCTGTACCCAGCGCGCGATCCCAGAAGCGGAAAAAGAGGCCATAGTTGCCATTGAGCCTTGTGTGGTGCAGGTTGTGGAAAGTCGCCGTGTTCATCCATCGAAACGGCGGAATGCGGGCGTACCAGCGCGGCAGGAATTCATAGCCCAGGTGCGACATGATGTTGTTCATCAGGCCCACGACCTGCAGAACCCCCAGGGCGGGCAGGTAGATCGGCACCAGAAACAACACAGGGAATATGGCGGACCCGAGGATGAAAGCCTCGAAGGGATGAAACGAATAGACGGAGAAGGGGTTCACATCCACGCTCTTGTGGTGCACAGCATGCACGCGTCGATACAGCCACGGCCGATGCAGCAATCTGTGCCATGCATAGAACCACAGATCGTTCAACAACAGGAACCCGATGATGCTGGCGATGATGCCCCACCAGGTGAATGCCGAAGCGTCGGTAGAGAGCTTTGTCAGCCCCGCCGCGTAGCATAGCGAGATGATCACCGCGCTCACGGTCCCGATGGCCAGTGTCCCCAGTGTGTTCTTCACTTCGAAAATCAGCTGTTTCTGATCGACGCGTTTCTTCGCCTGAATTCGCGAGCCCCGAAAGCGTTCCTCGCCCCAGCGCCAGACCACAAGAAAGAAGAGGCCGACAACAAAAAAATAGCCGATGGTCTGAGTAACAAACGCCTGGAAGAACATTGCCAGCGGGTGTGCTTGTTCCAACATGATCCTCTCCTTAAAGCAACTATTCGTTGCATTATAGGGAGGATGGCTATTATTGCAACTCACTGTTGCGATGAGTTGTCGTTTCCGGTGAGATGCTCTATTCTCCGGGCATGACAACACCACGAAACACGAAGCAACGTGGCGAGCCAGTCGTGCGCAGGGTGCTGGAAGTGGCGCTGGAGCAGCTGGCAACCCATGGGTTTGAGCGACTCAGCGTGCCCGAGGTTGCCGCGCTTGCGGGGCTGAACAAGACCAGCGTGTACCGCCGCTGGCCCACCAAGGCGGATCTTGTGCGTGAAGCGCTCGCTGCCTCGATGGGGCATACCGCAGAAGCACTGGACAGCGGCGACCTGCGCGCAGACTTGCTCGCGCTGGCGCGCACTGCGGTGGGGTTTGTGGAGTCTCCCTCAGGGCTGGCCGTGCTGCGGACCTTGCTGGCGGAAGGGGCCAATCCGGAGGTCAAAGGACTTGCCGCCGCGATGCTGCATCAGCAAGGCATCAACGGCCCCGCGCTTGTCTTTGAACGGGCAATCGCCCGGGGCGAGCTGGCGCAGGACACGGATGTCACGCTGGTGCTCACGACCCTGGCAGGCGCCATCATGCACCGCATCCTCATTGAACAAAGCCCTGTGACCGAACATTTCCTCACCACACTGATCGACATGGTGCTCTTTGGTGTGAAGCGCGGCTGAGCACGCAAGGCCCGCCGGCGTTTTTGCCGACGAGCCCTGGAGAGTGAGCGAATCTCTCTGTGATTCCTAGAATGCGCCAGCGGGTCCCGGAAAGACCACCGGGCTCTGCACGCCTGTCTCAGACAGACTCGACACCCCGAAGTAGTAGTTGTCGATCACGACATTTTCCAGTGTGAATTCTTCCACATCGCCTACCGTGCGCGTGCGTGCACGGCATAGTGAGATTGCTTTCCCACTTTTGCTTTTTCGGAGATTCAAGTCGATGCGTTCATTCCCTTGGTATGTCACCAGCCTGCTGGCCCTGTCCGTCCTCAGTGCCTGCACCCCGAAGGATGGCACGACAACCGGACCCGGGCCATCCACCGCCAGTGCCGGACAGCCCATGCCTGCGCTGGAGATCTGCACAACATGCGCTACCGTTCGCTCCATAACCCCCGTCACTGAGGCAGGTCAGACCACTGGCACGGGCGCTGTGAATGCGACGAGTTTCACCGACGTCACCGTGGACATGGATACGGGCGGTCAACAGACCATCCGCATCGACTATCCGGTTGCCTTTGGTGTGGGCGCTGAAGTAGATGTGCGAGGCACAGCCATCACACTGCGCTGAGGAGAAAGACCATGTCCAGACAAACCGGTGATCGCTATCGTTGTGATTCCTGCAAAGCCGAAATCATCTATGTGAAGGGCTGCCCATGCCCCGGCACCATGCCTCATCAGGAAATCTGCTGTGGCAAGCAGATGAGCAAGATCGAAGAGAAGTAAGCGGAATGGAAAACAGGACAGTGTGCCTGTCGTAGCACACCGTCCTGAACACGCGCCTCAAACTGGGGGATGTTCACTTCCCCGCGCCGCACAGCGTGCAACAACCCGTGCCCCTCGAAAAATGGTCTCAACACCCGGACCACCGCTGGCGGTCAACGCCAAGTCCTGACAGACTGTTCAAGAAAACTTCTGAACCAGCATTCTCCAGACTTGCGCCATCAAACCAACCACCAATGGGGTGACACCATGTCAGAAAAACAAGAAAGCTCAGCGAAAGTACGACGCACCGTGCCCGCCGAGGCCATCGAACTCTACAACCAGTACGTGCACGGCGAGATCAGCCGCCGCACCTTCCTGAGCCGGGCGAAGCAGTTTGTCGTCGCCGGGTTCACTGCGGGTGCACTGGTGGAGGCCCTGATGCCCGATTACGCGATGGGGCAGCAGATCTCCCGCGACGACGAGCGCATCACGGCCAGTTACGTCACCCTGCCGTCGCCCCAGGGGCATGGCTTTATCCGCGGTTACCTTGTGCGGCCTTACAGTGCCGACAGCCGTTCTGAAACCCCCAGCAAATTGCCTGGCATCATCGTGGTTCATGAGAACCGCGGCCTCAATCCCCACACCGAAGACGTGGCGCGCCGCCTGGCGCTGGCCAATTTCATGGCCTTTGCGCCGGACGTGCTGACGTCGGTGGGGGGCTATCCCGGCGATGATTATCAGGGCGGTCAGCTCTTCAGTGGCCTGGACGCCGACAAGCGCTTCGAGGACATCGTGGCAGCTGCGCTGTGGCTGAAAGGGCGTGAGGACTGCAATGGCAAGATCGGGGCAACGGGCTTCTGTTACGGCGGCGGGGTGTCGAACCAGCTGGCTGTGCGGCTCGGGGCAGACCTGGCAGCTGCAGTGCCGTTCTACGGCGCCGCCGCTCCGGTGGCCGATGTGCCCAGCATCAAGGCGGCCATCCTGGTGCAGCACGGCGAGCTGGACACCCGTCTGGTGGAAGCCTGGCCTGCCTACGAGGCGGCGCTGCAGGCGGCGGGAGTCACCTACGAGGCCGACATCCATCCGGCGGCAGTGCACGGCTTCTTCAACGATGCCACGCCCGAACGCTACAACCAGGCAGCCGCCGAGCTGGCCTGGTCCCGCATGGTCAGCTGGTTCAACACCTACACCCGCGCCTGAGTGCATTGGCCTTCGGCGGCTCCATGGTCGCCCGGGGCTGAACGTGATGCGCGGTGCCCAGGGGAGGGCAGATGTCCTCTCCCGGCGCACGCCCCGCTGACTTGGCCTCCTGCTCTACTGAGTAGTGCATGTAGCATATTTATGGGATTTTAATTCCTGACAGTCAAGGACCAAGATGAGCGGTTTTAAAAAAGTCTTACAAAAAGTAGGGGAAGACCGTGGCCAAGAAAAAAGTCCTCGTCATTGAAGATGACGCAGTTTACGCCTTGCTCTACAAACAAGCGTTGAGCGCACTTTTCGAACTGCAATGTGTCGATGACAGCAGGAAAGTGCCTTCCGAGTGGCTTGAGACAGCGGATTTCATCATCCTCGACCTGTATTTGCGGGGAAACAGAGACGGCATTGTTGAAATTCGAAAATTTGCGAGCCTGTGCCCGAACGCAGCCATTGTCATCGTCAGTGGCGCCACTGGCAAAGTGGTTGACATGGCCGTAGAAACCGCCATAAATCACGGACTTTTCGTGCTCGGTCAGTTCAGGAAGCCACTGAATGTTCAGGCGCTGCAGCTCTTGCTGACAGGCGATATGATCAAAAGTCCAGTCCTCTCCCATTGCACCATGCCCACCAGGATCGCCCCGGCGATCATCGATGACATGATTACCATTGAAGATGTTCGTGGCGGGATCGAAAACAAGGAGTTCGTTGCCTTCTTTCAACCTCAGATCGACTTGCGAACAGGCCGCGTTTGCGGGCTTGAGGCTCTGTCACGTTGGGATCACCCGAAACACGGCACATTGACGCCCAATTTCTTCCTGGAGGTTATGGAATCCGTCGAGATGGGCGTCGAGTTCACCTTGAACATTCTCGAGCTTGCGCTTCATGGTGTGCAGACGATTCAGAATGAACTGCGCTACCAAGGCTCAGTGTCCATCAATGTGCCCATGAATGCGTTTCGCGATCCTCTTTTCCCTGACAAGGTATTTTCCCTGCTCGCCCGACGCCTGTTTGATCCCCAGAAATTGGTCATTGAGATCACCGAATACGGCAGCCTGGAGGGACTTCACCACGTGCAGGAATCCATCGCCAGGATGATGATTCGCGGCATACGACTGTCTATCGATGACTTCGGCACCGGCCACTCAGGACTGTCAAGGTTGCGGACTCTCAGATTTGATGAACTGAAAGTGGACAGACAGTTCGTCACCAATCTGCACAATGATGTCGCTTCGCAGTCCATTCTCATCGCCATGGCAAACATCGCGAAGTCCTTGAATATGAGTATCTGCGTGGAAGGTGTGGAAACCCGCGAAACGCTGGAATGGCTCATGGGGCACCGGGAGATCATCTGTCAAGGCTATCTCATTGCCGAACCCATGCGGCTGACGCCCTTGATGGACTGGTTCATAGCAAGGTGCCAGGACTTTACCCTCGACCTGACGCCCTATCTCCCGGAGGGGACGGTTGTTGATTTGCAATCCGAACGGGATTACCACCGTGCAATCGTTGTTGTCAGAGACAAGGAATGTCTGGAGAAAACCTCGCAGTACGTCATGAAGCTGGAAGGAAGATGGCATGTTGAGGCTTTCATAAAAGGTATTTTCGCGGCGGAACGCATTTTTGATGCGCGCGACGCGGTGGACCTTGCTGTCATTGATCTCGATCTGGAGGACATCAACAGCAACATGTTGATCTCGGAAATCAGGAGTCGATATCCAGCCTGTTCGATTGTAGGAATATCAAAATCGCCCAAGGAATCATCCATCATTAAAGCATCCGCACATGGCGCCAATTCATTTGCGATCTATTCAGACTCGGAGCAGATCATCGTCAGCATGCTGACAAGCACGATTGCCGGGAATGCTTCGTTTTCTGGAAAGATAGTAGAAAGATTGTTCAAATCAGAGAGGTCAGCAAAGCCCGAAGCCGCCATTACCGCGGATTTCAATCTGACAGCAAGGGAAATCGACACGCTTCGCGGGATTGCAGCGGGCATGACCTACGCACAAGTCGCAAGGAAGATGGAAATCAGCGTGTCGACTGTGCAGAGTCATATCCGCAATCTCTACAGAAAACTGTCAGTGGATTCGCAAAGCAAGGCCATTATCAAGGCGCGATCCATGGGGCTGCTTCTGGGGCTCGATTTCACGCATTCGGCAGATTTCGACACGGCAAGTCAGCGGCCAGTTTCCACGTATCCTCACAACCCCAAGTACCCGTTAGCATAGACAGTGATGACTCTGGAAAGAATTCAGAACCTGCCGTACGACATCTGCCTGTCTGCCTTTGACATGCTGATTCTGAATGACCCGTCTTACATGAGAAAGATGGTGTCTTCATCGGCTTCCATAGGAAGATGCAACGTCATCAATGCGTTGATCTCCTACATGCTGGCTGGAAATATCGATGAATTCAGAGAGGACACGTCAGCATCTGTTGAAAATTTCTTCAGACAGGCCGATACGTTTCTTGCCGTCATTTCTGCCTTGACCTTGTTGAGAACAGAGGACAACAGCGTTGTCTTTTACAGCCCCAAATCAAGGGAACCTTGCTTGTGCAAGATCGGCGCAGCGATTGTTCGCCAAAGCGCACCCAATTTCTACCGCAATCCCCGCAGTCTTTACGACTACATGAACAATCGCTATCTGGTGTCTGAACATGGCAAGATCAACACCCACAAGGCTCGGAAGCTCTTGCCAGAAATGAAAAAGCGGCAGTTTGATCGTCTCTTGAGACAATACAAGGTTATAAAAATTGTTCGAGATTTTGACGGGATCAACTGGGTCGAGTCCACTTCAATGCAGGCGCATTAGCGTCAAATTCGGAGTGCCCAGGCATCAGCCGGCTGATGCCCGTCCTGGTGCCTTCAGCGCGTCACTTCAAAACTGAAGGCACGCTGATGCTGCTCGCCAAACTCATCCAAGCTAAACACCTCGATGCGGTTTACACCGGCAGGCAGCGCAGCGGGCAGCGGCAACTCCCAGATATGGGCCGAAACGGTGGCCGGGCCAATGGCCTGGTCTGTTCCCAGCAGCTGCTGGTTCACGCGCTCCACAAACGGGTCGGTGCGCACCACATAGGTCATGGGCTGGCGCTCGGCGCCATTGAGCGAAAGCCAGACAGAGTCCCGCGCGCCTCCGTCGAAAAGATTCACAACCACCTTGGTGCCGTCCGCCAGTGCGCCGCGATTGACGCTGCCGCCCTCCGACTGACTCAGTGGCGGGTCGAGCGTGATGCGCATACCCTGATTGGCGTCTGCACCATAGGGAAACGGCATGAACTGCGGTACCACATCAACATCGTCAAAACGCAGCAGGTAGAAGCCGTTGGGATTGCCATCCTGCATCATGGCGTCGCTGACACCGCGCAAGTCTTCCGGCCCGGTGCCCCAGCCATTGCCGCGCACTTCCGCCAGCGTGTGTGCGATCCAGGGCTGTCCGTGCCAGCCGTGGCTGTGGCCCACTTCCACTTTCCAGCTGTTGCTGGTGTCGTGACCGGCCATGCCGTAGAGATGCTCGAAGGGCTGCAGAATTTCCAGCAGTTGGGCAAAGTTCTCCGTTTGCGGGCCGGTGGTGACCGTGCCACTGGCATCGACTGCCTCCGAAACCAGCGGGATATGGGAGGCGATCACGATCAGATGATCCTTGGGCACGTGTGCAAGGTCGCGCGCCAGCCAGTACAGCTGTTCGTCGTGGATATAGCCGCGATAAGCCTCGCCGTCTGCCAGCCTGTTCCCTGCGCCGGCGTACTCCACATTGTTCAGTGCCACGAAGTGCACATTGCCGTAGTTGAACGAGTAATAGGTTGGGCCGAAGTGCAGCTTGTAGGTTTCGTTGGCAAAACGGGCATCCGGAGACTCGAAGTTGATGTCGTGATTGCCCGGCAGATACCACTGGGGAATGTCCATCAGCGCCATCATTTCCTTGTGGCGGTCATACAGGCTCAGGCTGTCAAACACGACATCCCCCACGGTGACGCCAAACTGCGCACCGAAGGGATTGCCGATCAGCGTAGTGACCAGATCCTCGCGCAACTTGTCCTGATCCAGTTCCGAGCGGGCCTGCGGGTCGGCGAAGGCGTGGGCCGTGAATTGAATGCTGTCATCGGCAATCGCTGTCAGTGGGAAGTCGATGGCGTCGGGCAGAGGCCCGGTGGCATTCGCCACTTCGTACTGCCAGGCCACGGCGGTGCCGCCAATGGTGTCAGGCGTGCCTTCGGGATAGTGCCGGTAGTAGAAGCGCGGAATATTGTTGGCGTCGACGGCGATGCTGTAGCCCGCAGGCTGCGAGACGAACAGGATCTGCAGAGGGGCCAGGGCAATTTCGTAGTCGCCGTCCGCATCGGTCAACACCACTTCGCAGCCGTTGCTGACACTCACGCCCTGCACGCCTTGCTCGCGGGCATTGCGCGCCCCGTCGCCGTTGCCGTCGACGAACACCGTGCCGCGCGCGGTTTCAGAGGCGGGGTCAGCGATGTCGCATTGCGCAAGGGCTGCGGGGGAGGCCAGGGGCAGGCTGCAGAGGAAGATCCAGGCTTGAAGATGGGTGCGTGTCATGTTGGGTTCTCTCAGGGGTGGTGACTGACTTTAAGCCACCTGTTTGACACCGGGGTGACAGCAGAGGGCGGGCGGTCGCTGCAGTTTTCGTTGCTGATTCCGCGCCTACAAGCGCAGGCCCCGCTGTTCCGGCGTCCACCGTGCTAGATGAATCTGCGCCACACCCAGTCCCAGCCCTCGCACCCACTTCGCGCAGCTGTCCAGCGTGCTCCAGGTCTTGATGGCGCCTGTCGTAGTGGTGGCCGTGACAGTCGCGGTGGGGGTGTCGGCCTCCACGTGGAAGAGGCTGCCATCGGCGATGATGCGCAGCTTGCGCACCGCGCCGGCTTCGATCAGTGCCCGCAGAGTTTTCTCATTCATCATCGGTCTCCCCAAACAAGGCGTGCTGCTCGGGGATGGAGATGCCGTTGGCGTCGCAGTGCTTGCGAATCAGCACCTCGATCAGGTTGGCAATGGAGCGGTGTTCGCGCAGGGCGGCGATGCGCACGGCTTCCTTGATGCGGGGGTCGATACGCAGGTTCAGCGTGGCGGTCTTGGAGGGGCTAATGGGGCGTCTGCCGTAAAGGGGAAGTGATGGCATTGTAACGCAGATGTATAATCCTGCAATCACGGTGTGGCTGCTCATGCGTGGGGTATTCCTGCTACCATCGCGCGGCGAGTGCCCCTGGACTGACGTGTTATGGTAGTCTGTTGCACGTGACCACTTTTCCAGCATCACACACAAAGCAAGCCTGCATCAGGGATGACCCATGAGCGTAGTGACACCAGCCCAAGCTGCGCAGCGACTCAAGAACGACGAGGTGGTCGCGGTACCCACCGAGACGGTCTATGGCCTCGCGGGCCGCATTCACTCTGAAGCCGCGCTCACGCGCATTTTTGCGACGAAGAAGCGTCCCTTTTTCGATCCTCTGATAGTGCATGTCCGGGACATTCCCCAGGCCAGATCACTGGCAAAAGACTGGCCACAGGCAGCGCAGATTCTTGCTGAAGCGTTCTGGCCCGGCCCGCTGACCTTGGTGATGCGGAAATCCGCGCTGGTTTCCAGTCTCATTACGTCGGGACTCGGCACTGTGGGCATTCGCTGTCCGAATCATCCGATTGCACAGCAGATACTCGCGGCGTTGGGCGAGCCTTTTGCGGCGCCCAGCGCGAATCTGTTCGGGCGCACCAGTCCCACGGCCGCAAGTCACGTCATCGAAGAGTTCAGCAATCAGGTGGATGTCGTCGACGGCGGTACCTGTGCGGTGGGCATAGAATCCACAGTGCTTGCCATCAATGCGGACTCGTTCAGTCTGCTGCGTCCGGGTGCCGTGACCCAGGATCAGATAAGGGAGGTCCTGCAGGGCGCAGGACTCTTCTCGCGCTGGCTCGACTCGAAACGCGCTGACGCCCCGGGGCAGATGAAGCATCACTATATGCCAAGCAAGCCACTGTTCACCGTTGCAGAGTCCTTCGAGGGCGAGCTTCTGGGGGCGCTCAATGCGGCTCTGGCCACTCTGCCCGACGCAGTGGAGGGCGTTGTTCTTGTGAGGCCAGCGCACATCCACAGCGTTCAGGAGTTGTGTCTGGATGCTGACGCTGCCACGGCAGCAAGGCAGTTGTATGCCAGCCTGCGGCAGGCTGCTGCGCATCCCGCCGATGCCATTGTGTTTCGATGCAGAGAAGAGCATCGCGAGCCTGCATGGACCGCCATCATGGAAAGGATCTCCAAGGCGAGTTCAGCCTGGATAGCGCACTAGCATGCCAGTGAATTCAATCTCGTTGAGAAAGGGTTGAAAGAGGCAAGGTTCAGAAGTCAAAGTGCCACCACTTGCTCGCGCCACCTTGTTGGGCGTGGTGGGCGTGATGATGTGCTGCACTGGCCCCGTGGATTGGAAATGCCAGAGTGAAGGGAGGGAATTCCGGCCTGGAGATAGCGGGAAATGCAGCGACTGGTGTCGGGTTGAGATTTGACAGATTCCCTGTAGACTCGGACACGCTTTGCCAGGGAGACAATCCTTTCGTCTTGAGCGCATTACCTGGTACATCGCTTACAACAACAGAAATAACAAAGAGGCCAGAATGAAAAAACTGCAACGAGCTTTTGCAGGGTTCGCCGCCCTGTGTCTGAGTTTTCCTGCCTTCGGGCAAGCGCTTGTCGAGGCCGGGCCCAGCCCCTATGACTTCATCACGGAATCCTGGATGAAGCCATTTGCAGCGGAGGGGTTTACCTTTGGCGGCACCTCCAGTGTTGTTGTCGAGTCCTCCGATCGTATTTTCATTCTGCAGCGCGGTGAGACCCAATTGCCTGATCCACTGCCGCCCGAGTACACAACATTTGCCGGTTCCATGGGGTGGAATGTGCTGCGTGGCCAGGGTCGCGTGTGGCAAAACAGTATCTATATCATCAACAGCGACGGGGAAGTCCTGGAGGTCTGGGACCAGTGGGATCATTTGTTCGTCGGCACCGATGGGCCTGGTCCGCACAAATTGCGGATAAGCCCTTATGACCCGGAGAAAAAGCTCTGGCTGGTGGACGAAACAGGCCACATCATTTACGTGTTTTCCAATGATGGCAGCCGGTTGGTGATGACTCTGGGAGAGAAGAACATCTCTGGCAGGGACGAAACCCATTACCACCTGCCGCAGGATGTGGCCTTCCTTCCCGATGGCAAATTTCTGGTAGCCGACGGGCTGGGAGACAACAAGCGGATTGTCATCCGCAATGCTGACGGCAGCTATCGTGGCGAATTCGGGGAAGCAGGCGATTTGCCGCATCAATTCGCCAGCGTGCATACCCTGGCATGGGGCCCGAACGAGCATCTTTATGCCCTGGACCGTGACAGACGTGACGTCAAGGTTTTCCGACAGGTGGAGTCGCGCGACAGCGCCAACTATCCAAAATTCGAATATGTCGACACCTGGACGGGCCTGGGTCTGCCATTGGACATCATCGTCTCTGACAATGCCGCCTGGGTAACAGACTTGAACCCCCCCAAGGTTGTGAAGTTCGATCTGGAAGGCACGCCGACGTATGTCTTCAACCTGCCAGTTACTGGTCCGGACATGTGGATAGAGATGCATTCTGCGTCCATTGATGAAGATGGCAATCTTTATGGAACAGACAATCAGGCCGGGCGTCCTCAAAAACTGGTTCCAAAACCGGACGCCGATCCGTCATTGATAGTTGGCCGTCAATACGTCCCACGCTGAGTTGCGACCAATGGTCTCCAGACAGCCAGGCATGAGTGTCACGATGACAAACCCATTACTGACAGGCGCTTATTTGCGTGATGACTGTGCCATGGAATTGGCAGAACTGCAGGACACTGCAGTTCTGGCCGCTGTGGCAGCGCAATTGCGCGATACCGGGCATGGCAGGCTCGTCACCTATTCTCGCAAGGTCTTCATTCCTCTCACGCACTTGTGCCGTGATGTCTGCCATTACTGTACGTTCGCCAAGACGCCCAGGCGCATTGATCAGGCCTACATGAGCCTGGAAAGTGTGCTGGCGTTATGCCGAACGGGTGCAGCCAATGGGTGCCAGGAAGCCTTGTTTACGCTTGGAGAGAAGCCCGAGTTGCGTTATAGCGCAGCCCGCAACGCCCTGGACGAGATTGGCGTGAGCTCCACGCTGGAATACGTGCGCGACGTGGCCGCTGCTGTCCTGGCAGAGACCGGTTTGCTTCCCCATATCAACGCCGGATGCATGACGGCCGAAGAGATTGCCATGTTGAGGCCAGTCAGTGCCTCCATGGGCATCATGCTGGAGTCAGCGTCGACTCGGTTGTGCGAAAAAGGCATGCCTCACTACGGCTCACCTGATAAAGACCCGGCGCGTCGGCTTGAGACGATCGCTCTGGCAGGGCAGGCAAAGGTGCCGTTCACCTCAGGAATCCTGATCGGAATAGGGGAGACGCGCCTGGAGCGCATTCAGTCGCTGCTGGCATTGAGGCGTCTGCATGAAGAGTACGGCCATATACAGGAAATCATCGTGCAGAACTTCCGGGCCAAGCCTGGAACGCGAATGGCGCAGGCGCCAGAGCCAGACCTCAATGATTTGCTGTGGACAATAGCAGTCGCACGCCTTTTGTTCGGGCCCGCGATGTCTATCCAGGCTCCTCCCAATCTCAGCCCGGGCGTCCTGCCCCAGCTCATCGCTGCCGGTGTCAATGACTGGGGCGGTGTATCGCCTGTCACGCCGGACCACGTCAATCCCGAAGCGCCGTGGCCACATCTTGATCTGCTTGCCAGCGAAACTGCCGCCGCTGGGAAGTTTCTGGAACAGCGTTTGACGATTTATCCTTCCTTCGCACTGAACAGTGAGAACTGGCTGGATAAGGCAGTTCGCCCGGCAGCATTGAAGTTGATGGACAGCAGCGGACTGGCCCGCCGCGATGTGTGGACGCCAGGCGAAGGTGTGCATGTTCCGGTTATTGAAGCCCGCTTGCTCAAGCAGTCCGTCAACGAAGAAGACGTGACCCCTCAGGTGCGGGAGATCGTGGCGCGGTGTGCCGCAGGGGAACGGGTAGAAGAAGAACAGATCGCGCGGCTTTTCGAGTCACGCGGGGCGGACTTCACGTATGTGGTCCGGCAGGCCGACGCTTTGCGACAAGCGGTATGTGGCGATACTGTCAGCTATGTCGTCAACCGCAATATCAATTACACCAACGTGTGCTATTTCAAATGCCAGTTCTGCGCCTTCTCCAAGGGGCGTCACCATGAGAGCCTGCGCGGCAAGTCTTATGACATCAGTGCCGAGGAGCTCGCCCGCCGCTGCATCGAGGCATGGGATCGAGGTGCTACCGAAGTGTGTCTGCAGGGCGGGATTCATCCCGATTACACCGGTCAGACCTATTTGGATATCGTGCATACAGTCCGAGAAGCGACGCCTCGAATGCACATACACGGGTTTTCGCCACTGGAGGTATGGCAGGGCGCAAAGACACTGGGCATCGGTCTGGACGACTTCCTGCAGCAGCTGAAACTGGCTGGCCTTGATACCTTGCCAGGCACCGCTGCCGAGATCCTGCATGACGAGGTGCGCGAACACTTGTGTCCCGACAAGCTGCGGACTGATGAATGGCTGGCAGTGATGGAAGCGGCTCACCGCGTTGGGTTCAGAACCACCGCCACCATCATGTACGGTCACATAGAGACACCCTCACACTGGGCAAGTCATTTGCTGCGACTGCGTGATCTGCAGGCCCGAACCGGCGGCTTCACGGAATTTGTCCCCTTGCCATACGTGCCGATGGAAGCGCCCATGTATCTCAAGGGGCGCTCCAGGCGCGGCCCGACCTTTCGGGAAGCCGTGCTGATGCATGCGGTGGCGCGTCTGGTCTTCCACGGTCTTATCGACAACATACAGGCGTCGTGGGTGAAAATGGGGCAGGACGGAGTGGCTGCATGTCTGAACGCCGGGTGCAACGACCTTGGTGGCAGTCTCATGAACGAAAGCATTACCCGTGCGGCTGGTGCCGGTTTCGGACAGGAATGGCAGCCAGCGGCAATAGAGGCCGCGATTCTCGCCATTGGCCGCACACCCAGGATGCGTACCACACTGTATGGTCACGCGAATCAAGAGCAGAGACACAAGGCAATGCAGGCTGATTTGTTGAAGGACATCGAGAACCTTCCGGCTACCAGGCAGCAACGCAGCAAACTATTACGGTGGAATCCATGAAAATCGCACTGACCGGCGCCAACAGCCGGGTTGGAAAAACGCTGCTGGCGCATCTCCTGGCCGACTCTGATCACTCGGTGGTGGCCGGCGCCCGCTCGACGCGTTCGTTCGCTGAGTTTCCAGAGTCTCCCCGGATTGCGCCTTCGGTCATTGACTACGACGATGTCACGGGCCTTGTGGCGGCATTGGAGGGGGCAGATTGTCTGGTTCACCTCGCCGGCATTCTCATCGAGAGCAAAGGCTCCACGTACCAGAGTGCCAATGTGGATGCGACTGCTGCGGTGCTGAGCGCCGCACAGAAAGCGGGCATTGCGCACGTGGTCTTCATCAGTGTGGTGGGCGCTGATCCCAGGTCGGCAAATGCCTATTTCAAATCGAAGGCGGATGCGGAGCAGTTGGTCGCCGATTGCAATCTGTCCGCGACCATTATCCGCACCCCCATTCTGCTCGGACCTGGTTCAGCTGGCGCGGCTGCCATCCAGTGGGCGGCGTCCAAGCCCAACGCCAGACTGCTGGGTGGCGGGCGCTACACCATGCATCCGCTGGACATTGATGATCTGTGTGTGGCGATTCTCAACAGCTGCAATTCCAGGCGCGAAGGCTGCGAGCTGCATGAACTGGTCGGGCCCGAGGCTGTGCAATATTGCGATTTGATCCGCATGGCTGCAAACCTGCAGGGTCGCCAGATAGAAGTCAGTGCAGTCCCGATCTGGGTGGCCAAACTGGGTGCTCGATTGAAGGGGCTGGTCCGGCCAGGGGGAATGACGCCGGCAGTGATCGAGGTGATCACCCTGGATGAAGTGGTCAAACACAACGCCGACAAGGAACTCGGGGTCGCTCTCACACCTCTCGCGCTTACCCTTCAAAAATTCATCACACCATAAAGAGACACACCATGACTGACTCGAATGCTGGAGAGCCACAGGCTGCCACGGCCAATCCCGATATTCCCCAGCGCAAGAAGCCCAAGGCCCTTCAGAGGATTGTGTTTCTGGTACTGACAATCCTTTGCTACGCCTATTTGTACTATCGCCTCAATGGCGCAGCGCTGCGCGAAGGGCTGGGGTTGGGAGCCTATATGTCCCAGGTTTTTGCCAACGTGCAGTGGTTGAACTGGTTGCTGTTGATGATGACGTATTCGGTGATCTATTTCGCGATAGACACACTGGTCATCACGCGCGCGTTGAACTGGTTCATCGCCAGTGTGAAATACCGAGACATCATGCCGATACGAGGCAGCGCCTATATCATCTCGGTTTTCAACGAACAGATTGGCAAAGGTGCCATGGCGTACTATCTGAATCGCCGTGACAAAGTGCCAGGCTGGGAAACCGGCTCGGTCATGCTGTTCATCATGTTTTGTGAAATTTTCTATCTCCTGGTGTGGGCAACCATTGGGTATACGTTTACGACCGACGTCCTGCCGGAAGTCTTCGGTCTGATCCCCTATATCGCGCTGGCCGCCGGGGTCTTCCTGGTCGTGTGGATTTTGTATTTTCAGGGGCGAATCCTGCCTGGCAGCACATTGCGCGACAAACGCATCCTGCACGCTTTCAAGCTTGCGAGGCCCTGGCATTATGGCGCGTTCTTTCTGTTGCGCTCGCCCGCAATCATCACCGCCATGCTGGTATACACACTGGCACTGGGAATGTTTGGCGTGGAGGCCAGTTTCCTTTCCATGATCGGCGTACTGCCGGTGATCTTCTTCGCCGCCACAGTGCCAACGCCGATGCGGGCTGCGGCAATCACCCTGTGGGTAGTCCTGTTTCCTGAAAATGAGGGCCAGATGGCCGCATTCGGCTTTGTGCAGCACAATTTCTTCATTCTGTTCAATGCCTGCATAGGACTCTTGTTCTGGCGACGCGCTCAGCGGGAGTTGTTTGGAGCGTGATTGCCAACGTCCTCACTGCGCTGCGCCTGCTTCTGGCGCTACCCGTTGCTTTGGCTTGTGCAGATCCTGCGCTGCTCTCGCCACTGCTGCTGGTGGCGTTGGTCGCAATCGCCGTGGCGTCAGATTATTTTGATGGCAAGTTGGCGCGACGCTACGGAACAGCCTCTTCTCGCGGCATGCTGTTCGACCACAGTGTGGATTTTCTGTTTGTCACCAGCGCGTTGTTTGGTGCCGCCGTGGCGGGCGTTGTCACCGTGTGGCTGCCGGTGCTGATCGTCATGGCATTTTCGCAGTACGTTTTTGATTCCTATTGGTTGTACCGACAAAAGCAGTTGCGCATGAGTTTTCTAGGACGCTGGAACGGCGTGTTCTATTTCGTCCCTGTCGTGTTGCTTGCCTTGTCGCGCCTGGAACCAGTCTCGGCGTTCGAGCCCGTCCTTGTGCAGTTGCTGTGGTGGCTGTCTGTCGTGCTACTGTTCAGTACGGGCGTTTCCATTGCTGATCGCGCCATTGCGCCATGGCGTTCCCGCTGACGAAAGGTCGACGAGGGATGGAGAATGATTTCGGAAAGAAGTATTTTTGAACCCAGTTAATCAAACAGGGGCTGCCGCCCCATCACTCAGGAAGAACTACCCATGACAACAAGAAAAAACATAATCGGGATAGCACTTGGCGCCCTAGTGGCGCTGGGCCTCATTTACTACGTTTTCACGGCGCCCTATGTGCGTTTTCCAGGCGTCAGGCTGGGAGGTGAGTTGACGGCGGCACCTGCAGACTGGAGTCAAATCAACGGCGAGACAACGGCGCGGCTGAAACTGGCCGGATTTCCTCCGTTCGTGATTCACGTCTGGTATGTGGGCACACCTGAGGGGGTGATTACAGCGACTCGCCCGGACAATGGTTATTGGGGTAACCGCGTGAGGTCGAATCCCGATGGCTGGTTGCGAATTGGCGATCAGAGCTACGCCATGAGCGCTCAGGAAATCGTGGGTGACGCCCGAATTCCATATCTCGAGCAATACGGTGCCAAATACAATATGCCCATGCGTTATGACTTCACGGGCGAAATCATTACCGGCACCAATGAGCCCTTGCATACCTGGGAAGTGTTCTTCTGGACGCCCAGATGAACCGGGCTGTCCATAGCCAATGCTCTGTATGATGGCTGCGACGCGGCGCCGACTATCAGCTGTGTCCTGACCCGGGCACGCCATGCCACATCCAGCTCCGCTGGATCTGTGACCCGGGTAACAGTCACGGGGTACACCAGGCCGTTCAGTCGCAGTTTCCCTTCAGGTGTCGCCATGCAGTTGAGATTCAAGGCATGGGGCTGCCAGCCGGTACTGATCTGAATCTGGCAAAGTTCCACATTGTCGGCAAATGACCAGTCAATAACGAGATCGCTGGCCCTCTCACCCAGCAGGAAGGTGCCTGGAACGTGGTCACATGGACAGACTGTGGACCAACAGGGGACCCCCGTCAGCGTCGCGCCACCTGCAACAACTGCCAGGACAAGGATCTCCATGGCGAGTTCAGCCTGGCTAGCGCCATAGCATGCCTGTGAATTCAAACTCGTTGAGAGAGGGTTGAAAGATGCAAGGTTCAAAAGTCAAAGTGCCACCACTTGCTCGCGCCGCCATGCTGGGCGTAGTGGGCATGATGATGTGCTGCACTGGCCCCGTGGTGCTGGCCCAGCTGCCGCCGCCTCCCCCTGGTGCCTACGATGCCGCTCCCTGGCTGGGGCAGATCCGCAATGAATATGTGTACGGCGATGTCTGGGAACGGCCCGGTCTGTCGCCGCGTGACCGCAGCATGATTACCGTGGCGGTGACCCAGGCCCTCAACGCGGCCAGCGAGTTGCGGCTGCACATGGGGCGCGCCCTCGACAATGGCCTGACGCAGGGCGAGATCGAGGAGACGCTGGCGCAGGTGCAGTGGTACCTCTCGCTTCCCTCCGAAGTGGATGGCCCTGCCATTGCCGCCGAGGTATTCGCCGAGCGCGGGCTGACCGGCAGTGCTGCCGGGGCGACGTCCGCGCCGTCAACAGAACGGTCTGACGTCACCGTCCCCGTACCATTTCCCCAGAGCCCGGCGCTCTCGCCCCGGGACCGCAGTCTGATCACCGTCGCGCTGGCCAGCGCCCAGTACGCCTCCGGCACGCTGCGCGTGGAGGTGGCCCGTGCCCTGGACAATGACGTCACCCAGGATGAGCTGGCCGAAATCATCGTCCACATCGCCTTCTACTCTGGATTTCCCACCGCCGTGAATGCCTCGCGCATCGCGGCGGACGTGCTCGCTGCGCGTGGCCTGCCGCTGGGCAACAGCCGCTTCCCCGGCGCGCCCTATCTGGAAACCCTGATCGACGGCCTGGTGTTTGGCGAGACCTGGACGCGCACACCACTGACGCCCCGCGAGCGCAGCCTGGCCGTCATCGCCGTGACCCTGGCCAGTTACCAGTCCGACCAGCTGCGCACGCATCTGCTGCGGGGGCTGGACAATGGTCTGAGTGTGCAGGAGATTGCCGAGCTGATCGCCCAGGTGACACTCTACTCGGGCTTTCCGAGCGGCATCAATGCGTCGCGGATTTTTGGAGACGTATTGCGTGAACGGGGACTGGACATGCCTGAGACAGGAGCACTTTGAATGAGAAAACTGACTGCACAGTTCGCAATTTTCTGGGTGGCAGCTGCCATTCTGCTGACGCCGGGCACTGGTTACGGGCAACCCGACCAGCTCCAGGGGGTCGAGCTCTCCATTGTGCCGGTGGCGGGCAATGTCTACATGGTGCAGCGCCCTGGTGGCGGCGGCAATGTGGGCGTGCAGGTCGGCCCCGATGGCGCCTTGCTGGTGGACTCCCTCTTCGCGCCCTTGTCGGACAGACTGGTAGCCGCCGTGAAGTCCGTCACCGACAGCGAGATCCGTTTTCTGCTGAACACACACATCCATATCGATCACATCGGCGGCAATGAAAATCTGGCGGAGCTCGGCGTGCTGATCTTTGCCCACGACAATACCCGCCTGCGCTTTCTGCAGGAGAAAAGCCACTTTCCGCGGCAAGGTGGTTCCTTCACGGCACCGCCACCGGTGGCCGCGCGCCCCGTGATTACCTTCAACGACGGCATCAGTTTTCATATCAATGGAGAAGAGGTGCGTGCCTTCCTGGCGCCGCCCGCCCACACCGATGGCGATGTGTTTGTGTATTTCCCCACGTCCAACGTGCTGCATCTGGGCGATGTGTTCCGCACCAGCAGTTATCCCATCATCGACAAGTTCAACGGCGGCACCCTGGCCGGCACCATCGCTGCACTGGACATGGCCATTGCCATGGCCGGGCCGGATACCAAAGTGATTCCCGGTCACGGAATGGAAGTCGTCGGCCGCGCCGAGATGGAAGAGTTCCGCGCCATGACGGTCGACATTCGGGACAAGGTGCATGCCTTGATCATGGACGGCAAACATCTGGACGAGGTGATGGCCGCCAATGTGACGGCCGAATACGACGCCAAGTGGGGACAAGAAGCGGGCTGGACCGCGATTGATTTTGTACCACTGGTCTATTACGAGCTCGGGGGTGCCGGGCGCTTGCAGGACCGGCAATAACTATCCAACACAGGATCTCCTGATGAAAAATTACAAGAATATCGCCCGTCAGATCAGCCTCCTGCTTTCTTCAATGCTTTGTTCCATCGCTGTTGCCCAGGACATCGTCGTCAGGCGCGACGCGGAGGGCAACACCTTCGTCAACGCGACGCGCTTTGACGCTGAGGTGCGCATTGACGGCACTCTCGATGAAGCCATCTACACGCAGATTGCGCCGCTGAGCAATTTCATTCAGCAGATTCCCAATGCCGGTTCGCCAGCCAGCGAGAAGACCGAGGCATGGATCTACTTCGACGATGACAATCTGTACGTCGCGGCACGTGTGTATGAATCTGTCCCGGAAAGCGAGTGGATCGCCAATGAAATGCGGCGTGACACTATTCAGCTGCGCACCAATGATTCGTTTTCAGTGCTGGTGGATACCTATCTGGACCGGCGCAACGGCTCGGCGTTTCTGGTGACACCCATTGGTGGCTTTTCGGATTTCGCCATCACCAACGAAGGCGACGGTGGTCGTGGCGTCAATTTTGACTGGAATGTGGTGTGGGATTCCCGCGTGGGTCGCTTTGATGGCGGTTGGACAGTGGAGATGGAAATTCCCTTTCGCTCCCTGCGCTATGAACCGGGCGAGGAGCAAGTGTGGGGCCTACAGCTGCGACGCATCATCCGGCGTTTCAACGAAGCCTCCTATCTGACAGAGGTGCCGATTGCGGCCGCACGGGGCAACAGCCTGGTGTCGGGCATGTGGCGTGTCTCGGAAGCGGGGACGCTGGAGAACCTGCAGGTGCCCGCGCGCAATTTCAATCTTGAAGTGAAACCCTATGGCCTCGGCAACGTCATTACCAATCGCGAGTCCAATCCTCGTATCAGCAACAAGGCTGAAGGCGAAGCGGGCGTCGACGTCAAATTCGGCATCACCAACAACCTTACTGCCGACTTTACCTACAACACCGATTTTGCCCAGGTGGAGGTGGACGAGCGCCAGGTCAACCTCACTCGCTTCAACCAGTTATTCCCCGAGAAGCGCGAGTTCTTTCTGGAGGGACGCGGAAGCTTTGATCTATCCCAAGTGCGCGGACTGGAAGTGCCCACCATGTTCTTCAGCCGTAGAATCGGGCTGGAGCAGGGGCAGATCGTGCCGATCGAAGCAGGCGCCAGACTCACCGGCAAGGTCGGCAATTACGAGATTGGCGCGCTGACCATCAATACCGACGCGGAGGATTTCCCCACGCTGGAATCCACCGGATTTTCAGTGCTGCGGGTGAAGCGCGACGTTTTCAGTCGCAGCACCGTGGGCGTCATGCTCACCGACCGCTCCGAATCTCTGGTGGGCAAGGGCTCCAGTCAGTTGTATGCCGTCGACGGAGCATTCGATTTTCTGGAAGACTTTTCCTTCGACACTTATCTGGCCAAGACCGACAGTCCTAATTTGAAGAACGACAACCAGAGTTACATGGCCAACGTGGCGTACGACAGCGATCTGTACGGACTCAACACGGGCTATCTGGTGGTGGAGAACAACTTCAATCCGGAAATAGGCTTCAAGCGGCGCAACAATTTCAAGCAGTTCTCCGCAGGCGCACGTTACAGCCCGCGACCGGCTTCCATCGAGTGGATTCGCCGGTTCAATCTCGAAGCCAATACCCAGGCGTTCTGGTCCGCCACGACGGATGCTCTGGAGTCGCGTCAGCGCACTCTGAGTTTCGCAACTGAATTTGAAACCAGTGACATCTTCACTGTTTCAGCCAGTGACGATTTCGAAATGCTGGTGCGGCCTTTCCGAATTGCCCCGGGAGTCACGTTGCGCCCGGGCAAGTACGACTTCACCAGTTACCAGGCCTCCTACAATTTTGGCGCGCAACGCAATGTCAGCGGTATTCTGTCGCTGCGCGTGGGGGATTTCTGGAGCGGCACCAATACCTCTATCGGCTTTGGCAGCGGGCGCATCGAGTTGTCGCCGCAATTGTCGGTGGAGCCGAGTTACTCCATCAACAAGGTGGAACTGCCGGAAGGTGATTTCAGAACGGAATTGTCGAGCTTTCGGGTTACCTACACGCTGTCGCCGCGAATGTATCTGGGTGGACTCATTCAATACGACTCCAACGCCAGTTCGTTCAGCACCAACTTCCGCTTTCGCTGGGAGTGGGCGCCCGGCAGTGAATTCTTCGTGGTGTACAGTGACGACCGCAACACGGACCCGTTTGCCCACCCCAGCGGGCTGGAGCTGCGCAACCGTGGGTTTGCCATCAAGATCAACAAGCTGTTTCAGATATAGGGGGGCTATGCATTGCCAAATCGACCGGCATCTGAGCACTCCACTCTGGCCGACGGTGGCCGACTGCGTGGGCAATGTGCTGCGACCGTATCTGGAGACGCTGACATGAGCCGCCGCCAAGGCTGTCTGCTCAAGCGCCAGCGCCATCCAGTCTTCCTGAGAAAATTGTTTGTCGCAGACTCCATCACCCTGCTCCTTATGCGCCCTGTGCACTGTAGCAATTGGACTTCGATGCAAGCACTGCTTATCCTCTGCAACTCTTTCATTATTCAGATGTTCGCCAAATCATGATGGAATTCATTGATTTTCTGTTTAACGCCGAAGTCCACCTGCGCGACTTCATCACCAATTACGGTATCTGGGTGTACGTACTGCTGTTTGCGATTGTGTTTTGCGAGACCGGTCTGGTTGTCACACCGTTTTTGCCGGGGGACTCGCTGCTGTTCGCCGTGGGCGTTCTGGCAGAGGCAAGCCTGCTCCAGATCGAGATCATTGTGCCGCTGTTGATTACCGCCGCAATCATCGGCGATTCCGTGAATTACAGTATCGGCCGCTGGACCGGGCCACGAGTATTCCAATACGAATCCAGCTTCTTTTTCCGCAAGCAGTACCTGTACAAGGCACAAGCGTTCTATGAAAAGTATGGCGGGCGGGCCATCATCCTCGCGCGCTTCGTGCCCATAGTCCGCACTTTCGCTCCTTTCGTAGCGGGAGTCGGTGCAATGCACGCGCGCAAGTTTCTTTACTACAACGTGATCGGTGGCGTCCTCTGGGTCAGCCTGTTCTGTGGTGCCGGGTATCTTTTCGGCGCTATTCCTGTGGTCCAGGAAAATATGAAACTGGTGATCATCGGGATCATTGTGATCTCCGTGATACCGATTTTCTGGGAGTATTTCAAAGCGCGAAGAGCATCAGCGCGCGAAGTTGAAGGCTAGTCAGCAGTTGGGGGGAATGCGGGTTCCCTGCTCAAACCAGACCCCTTGGCACGGGCTTACTCCAAAGCCTGATAGACCATAGTCGGGAACTTCACGCGGATATCCGCGCTGTTGGGCAACTGATTTATCATCAACAGGATGCTGAGACCCGCTTCCGGATCTACTCGATAGATGGATCCGTAAGCGCCACCCCAGCCGAAAGACCCCGCCGAGTCCATGCCGTTGGCCCCATAACGATCGGTAGTTTCAAAGCCCAGGCCGAAACCCAGGCCGGTGCTCGAATGCAGGGTACCGACCTGGTTGCTGGTCATCAGCGCGACTGTGCGCGGCGCCAGAATGCGCACCCCGTCGAGTTCGCCCCCGAGACGAATCATTTCAAGGAATCGACTGTAGTCCCGTGCCGAGGAAATCAGCCCCGCACCGCCAGCAAAGTTGCGTCGCGGTCCTTCCACGTAGTGTCCCTGACCCCTTGCACCTTCGACGGCCCGCACCGCCTTGCCGCTGTCATCACTGGAATACACGGTGACCAGCCGCTCCGCTTGCGCAGCTGTCAAAAAGAATTCGGTATCCTGCATTCCCAGCGGTCCGGTAATGCGGCTGCGGATGAGCTCATCCAGCGGCATGCCTGAGGCACGTTCCGCAACACAGCCCAGCACGTCCGTGTTGTAGCCATAGACCCATTGCTCTCCAGGCTGAGCGACAAAGGGCAGGGAAGCGAGGCGTTCCATGGTGGTGCAGACAGGCTCTTCCTTGTCTGCCGTGTACCAGCCCATACCCGCCTCTGGACCGAGACCTTCCCGGGCGTACAGATCCGCAATATGTGACTGGGTGCCATAGGAAATGCCGGCGGTATGCGTCAGCAGATCTCGCAGTGTGATCTGGCGCCGCGCCGGCACGATTTTCATGCCTGCGTCAGTGACCTCGGCGACTGTTGTGGATTCCCACTCTGGAATGAAACGACTCACCGGATCATTCAGATTCAATTTGCCTTCCTCCATCAAAGACAGAATCACCACACTGGTCAACGCCTTGGTCTGCGAAGCGATGCGGAACAGATTCGCCGTGGTCATGGCCTGACCGGCCTCCCGGTCACTGAAGCCAACCGCTTTCTCGTAGACCGTCTCGCCATTTTGCAGCACCAGAGCGACAACGCCGACCAGCTCGCCGTTGTCTACATAGGACTGCAGGACACCATCGATCCGCGCCAGGCGTTCGGCATTGATGCCGGAGACAACTTGCGCGCTGGCTGGAATCGGCTGCAGCAGGATGGCCAGCAAGAGAAGGGATGCAGACAGCGCTGTGCGTTTCACAGAATGTGGGCGGGACATTGGCGGCTCCTTGGTTTTTATTGTGATGAATTGGAGTGTAGCAGGGATTGAAGGTATCTCTGAAGTTATGGGCTGCCCGGTTTCGTAAAGGGCAATCACCTCGCCAGATTGCTCAATCGTTCACGCAAGTCGGAAGGAGCAAAAAACAAATAGGCATTGCCTTGCTTCGTTTTTTCCAACAGCCCCCATTTTTCCAATGTAAGCAAGTCATTTCGCGCCGTCTGATAAACCACCGCATGAGAGCGCTGGTGAGCATCAACCCGATAAGCTTCCCCGGCATTGCGTAGCGCGTGATCCAGAAGGGCCAGCTGTCGGTGATTGAAGCGCCCGCGCAAGGCCATTGAAGTCGCCAGCAAATTCTGAGTCTCCTTTTGCTCGCGTACCTTGCGATCCACATATTCATGCAAGGCGGCGATAGCCCGACGAATGGTTTGCAACTGATGCAGCAGAAAGTATGTAGTGTCGTTCTTGTCTGTTTCAGTGTGCAGATAAGCGCGCATGTATTTCACCGGTGCCATCCGCAGGATATGGCTGATCGAGGTGTATTCCATTAGCCAGTAGCCACTGCGCGCCATCGCCCAGTAGAACAGCGCGCGTGCCGTGCGACCGTTGCCATCGGCAAAAGGGTGGTCATAACCGATCATGAAGTGCAGAAGAATGGCGCGTATTACAGGGTGAATGAAAGGGTGTGCGGTCTCGTCGGCATTGGCAAAGTCACACAAGCGCTGCATACGCTCGGGAAGTTCGGTATATGTGGGCGGAACATGCAATGCTGTATTGTCTCGGACATCGACGACATGAACATCATCACTGCGGCGGTAGCAGCCAACATCCTGCGGGTTGTCCAACGTGTCTTCGGACAGCATTCTGTGCAGTTCCCGCACGCGCTCTGGAGTCAGAACTTCCTGCCGCAAGGAGCGCAGATGCTCCATAGCTCGATAGTTATTGAAGATCATTCTTTCACTGTGGTCGCGCGGTTTGCGTCCGCTGCGCAGCATTGCCGCCGCTACTTTACGCGTGGTGGCCGCTCCTTCTAGCTGGCTCGACGTGATGGCCTCTTCGATCAGCGAGCTGATCAGAAAGCGATGTGAATCAGACTGCAAGGCCGTGCCTGCCCCGCGGATCTGGCCCGCAGCATCGCGGTCTATATGATGCAAGTCGATTGTTACCGGCGAAGGTGTCGCAAAAACAAACGCCTTTCCTTGCTTGTCCAGCAGTGGCAGAGGCTGGACAAGAGGCATTCGCGACAGTGCGACCGCTGTCCACCACTCAGCGTGGCTCAGGCCATCCGGGGCAGGCCGCCGCCGCAGTTCGTCCCAATGCAGGTACTTTCCGCCCGGAAGAGGTGTCATGTGAGGAAGCAACTCAGCCATGCGGGCAGGAGTCAGAGAGTTTATACCGGCATTGAGCGAAGGAGCTGTCTGAGGCAGGCGCATTTTCTACTAAACTGGTAATTAATTAGTAGAAATTAGTATAGTGACGAAGTTTGGGCGAAGTCTACTAATTTGTTTTTGGATTAGTAGAAAATAGCAGGAGCTACTATCCATGCAGGACGGAAGGAGGTAATTGCTGGAAGAGTGATTGGTGCCCCGGGCAGGATTTGAACCTGCGACCTGTCCCTTAGGAGGGGACCGCGCTATCCAGCTGTGCCACCGGAGCAAGGGTGGGGGGTGTTTCTAGGTCTGGCTGTCTGGACAGGGCGCGGAGTATAGCACGCGATATCGGGAATCGGTTCGCGGGCAAGCCCGCTCCCACATTTATGCGCCAATCTTGTTCTTCTCCACCTCGGCGCGACGGCGCTGGACGGCCATCGTGCGGGCCTTCTTGTCGCCATATTTGGCGATGGAGAAGTAGGCGTTGCGCTGGCGGCGCTTGCCTTCGATGTTTTCCTGCCAGGTGGCGACCCAGGCGTGGTCGCTCTCGGAATAGCTCACGCCGATCTCGCCCGAGGAATTCAGTGGGGATACCTTGCGGGGGCTGAATTTGGTAAAGGGCCAGTTGTCGCCGTAGATGCGGCGGCCTTCTTCATCGCGCTTCTTGATGGCGGCAGCGATGGCCTGTTCCTTGCCACCATAGCGGCGGAAGGGGAAGGATTCCTGGAATTGTTTGTCGTCGTAACGGATGCGCACCCAGGCACAGTTGGTGCCGCGGGATTCGATGATGCTGATGTGATGAAGCGGATCCAGATTTTTCAATGAAACCTCTCTCTCGTGTCAGCGCCGGCAACTGGTCCTGAGCTGCGGCGTGCGAGGCTCCCTTCGATCTCCTTTTACAGTCTCTGACCCATGTTGCAGGCCATGTGCTGGATCACGCCTGGCTTCTGGCAGGCGATCCTGGAGATCTTGTATTCGTAGTCCTTCGCTGCAGGGTCAAGTCCTACCGCTTCGCCTATGGCCGCCGTCAGATCAGCTTCCGCTGCCTGTCTGGTGAGGTAAGGGCCGGAGATATTCACTTGCAGAGTGGGCTCGTTGGGGGCTGTCGCAATAATGTAAAAATTTTCAACGTTCATTGCTTTTACAGTACTGATCATGGCGATGTCCCGGGCTAGAACGTCGCTAAAGACAGTGGCCACATCTCAGGGTCACTGGATCAGACTATTACTCCTCGTCATTAAGAACGGCAGGGTGGCCGTTTTGTTGCCCGCTGAACTGGAAAAAGTTGCCTTTTCTCTACAATTTGACACGCGGCGCATTATCCTGCTTTTCGATATGCCGTGGATAGCCCTGTTTGTGGCCATTTTGGGCAGAAAGCAAGCAATTGCGGCCGCTTGGCACGCGGATGCCGGGGTGTATTTTGCGGGGGTGTGGCATAGAATCGCCGGCACTTCGCCAAGGAATCCTCCGTATCGTGTCGCCTCTGCGCATCAGCATCATCCTGCCTGTTCTGAACGAAGTGACTGCCCTGCAGCAGTATTTGCCCTTCTTGCAGGAGGCGCGCGCAGCCGGCCACGAAGTGATCGTGGTGGATGGTGGCAGTCGCGACAATGGCCCTGTGCTGGCGGCACCACTGGCAGATCGGGTGCTTGTGACCGAGCCGGGCAGGGCGCGACAGATGAATGCCGGCGCCGCAGTGGCGACTGGGGATGTGCTGCTGTTTCTGCATATCGACACGCGCTTGCCGACGGGGGCGGTCACCTTGCTCCAGCAGCATTTCGCGCAAAGGGCGGTGCAGTGGGGGCGCTTTGATGTGCAGCTCAGTGGTGCTCATCCTGCGTTTCGCATCATCGAGACGATGATCAATCTGCGCTCCCGTGTGTCGGGCGTGGCCACCGGCGATCAGGCTTTGTTCCTTCGCGCGGCGCTGTTTCGCGAGCTTGGCGGTTTTCCTGCTGTGCCCCTGATGGAAGATGTCGCCATCACCAAAACCCTGCGTGGCCTTTCGAGACCTTTGTGTCTGCGCGAGCGGGTGGTGACCTCCAGCCGGCGCTGGGAGAAGCATGGGATTGCTCGCACAGTACTGCTGATGTGGTGGCTGCGACTGCTCTATGTGCTGGGTGTGTCCCCCGAACGGCTGCATTCCATGTACGTGAAGAAGAAGTGACAACTCAATGAATATAAAAGATAAAATGGATTTTTCGCGTGGTGTTGTCGCCTTGTTTGCCAAGACCCCCCGGCGCGGCGCAGTGAAAACCCGTATCCAGCCGCTGCTTGGGGAAGATGGTGCGCTTTCTCTTCACAAGTCTTTGATTCAATTCGTTTTCAAGAGCCTTGACGAGGCTGCGCTGTGCCCCGTGGAACTGTGGGTGGCTGTGGGTGATGGCAGTCTTGAAGGCGATTCATTACATGAGGAAGTGTTTACATCTATATGTAATATAAGGAATATTAATGCTCAATCGGAGGGTGATCTCGGTGTGCGCATGGCGACGTGTGCGCGGCTGGTGCTTCAGCGCGCCGACTATGTGGTGCTGGTGGGGGCAGACTGCCCTTCGGTGGACGCTGACTATCTGCGGCGTGCGTTGGGGCATCTGGAGGCGGGCGCCGACATCGTGATCGGGCCGGCGGAGGATGGCGGCTACGTGCTGCTGGGCCTTCGCGCTGTGCCCGATTGCCTGTTTGCGGATGTGCCCTGGGGAACTGCACAGGTGCTGGAGACGACGCGCGCGAGGCTGCGGGCCGAGGGCTTGGAATGGGTAGAGCTGGAACCGCGCTGGGATGTCGACCGTCCGGAAGATTTGCCGCGCTGGGAGGCGCTGCGCAGGAGCGCGCTGTAAATCGGGGTGGGAGCGAGCCCTGCGTGGGAGCGAGCCCTGCTCGCGAACGAAACAAAATGACCTGAGGCATTTTGTGGAGAGAGGGTACCCGGTGAATGAACTGATCACCAGACTTGAAGGCGAGAAGCGCGGCTCGGTGCGTTTCAGCAAGGCCGCCATCGAGTCGCTGTGCAGGCATTCCTGGCCGGGCAACGTCCGGGAAC